>Ga0233449_1003568_pt1 | contig 11279 bp, 10 predicted proteins | sample SI_124_October20_FD_183012 | JGI IMG/M metagenome (GOLD analysis project Ga0233449, IMG submission 183012) | Seawater microbial communities from Saanich Inlet, British Columbia, Canada - SI_124_October2016_200_MG | ecosystem: Environmental > Aquatic > Marine > Inlet | place: Canada: British... | reverse complement strand
CTGTAGAATAATTATTATTATTATTATTATTATTATTATTATTATTATTATTATTATTATTATTATTATTATTATTATTATTATTATTATTATTGTTTGTGGAAGATGTAACTAATTCTTCATTATTTTTTAATAATTCATTAAAATCCTTAATAAATTTATCTGGTGTAAGGATAGCATGTATAAAGTTAGATAGATAAATTCTTAGGATACGCACGTATTTTAAATTTGGAGCATTATTAATTTCTATTTCATTTTTAGTATTAAAACTAATACTAATTCCATCATTCCCAACAGGTCTTAGACGTTTCACTCGTGAAACCTTATCGAATTCATCCTCATCTGTTACTAGATTACTAATATAATCTGTAGCTTGTTCGTCTGTTAAATCAAATAAAATGACCAATTCGGTCTTAAGTTCAGACATATCAGATATATCATGTTCCTTAGCCCAATTATGAACATATGATGTTAATTTATCGTCCTTATTAAAGTTGGATACTTTTTTGAATGTTAAATGAATAGCACCGTCAACTATACTGTGTATAAATTCATTTTTAAAATATGGTGAAATTTTTTGTGAAGGGGTTTTATTTATCCCATGTGGCAACCCAAATGAATATGATATTTTAACAACACTGATATTAGGTTGATTTATATATTCAAAAGGTAAATATAGTTCATCATTATTTAGATTAGATATTTTAGATATTATAGGTTGTATTAATTTAGAGACAAGTGGTGTTATAGTTTGTAATGTATTTTGTGTTGCTGATGTCAAATTTATTTTAACATATATAATACCATCTGTATTTATTTCAACTATAAACCCAAATGAATCTTGTTTTACATAAAACGACACACTATTATATTTAGTTTCTGCTGAACTAGAGGTTGATAATATTTGTTTTTCTTTAAGCATAGGTATTTTATATCCATCTCTTGACTTCGTTGGACAATATAACCTAGTGGTCATAGCATTATCAAAATTCAGTTGAATAAATGGGTTTAGTTCATGACTTTGTATTATATTGAATAAAGATTGAACTGGAATAGACACATCTTTATTTGGATATATTTTAAAATATAACATCTTAATGTTGACATCTTTGTTTATTATACGTTCATTATTATCATAATAGTCATGATGTGTGTCACTATGACTAATTAATTTTTTTATTGGTTCATTATTAGATGTAACATCAAAACGGGGAAAATATGTTTTAACAGAACGTATCTTTTTATTATCATCATATAACGAAACATATATAGTTTTTTCGGCTACTTGATGTTCAATAAATAATAAATCGTATGCAGTATCAAGATGGCTCAATAATGTGTTAGTATTTAAGCTGGGGACAACCGGAACAAACTTATTGTCCATAGGTAACTTTACACTAAGTGGTTGTTTCATAGTGGTGGCTGGTTTTATTTTAAGTTGCGTTACTTCAAGTTTGCTATATTCTTCTTTATCCAATGTATACTCTAGATTATAGTTATCTAAAAGTATTTGTAAATTGTCTCGCGATACAGTATCTGTATTGATATATGTATCGATTAACGATAAAAATGGGGTAGGTTGTATATTTTTATTATAGTATAAATAATAATGATTTAGGTTACTAGTTGTACCATATAATGTATGAACCTTATGGTGTATCATTTGTATAGTATCGTCACCATGTATTTTAATTTCTTCAGGATCATTATGTTCGAGAATTATCTTATACATATTATATAATCAGTAATATAATATTTATCTATCTATCAAAATATGGATTGCTTTGAATTGACATACCACAATATTTTGTATTCTTATTATTATAATCTTCTAAATTAATGATATTTATTTCGTTAGCTTCAGTTAAAATGAATTTAAAGTTATCCCAAAATTCTGGGTGGTGTCCGGTCGATATAGTAGATATATGACTAATTTCGTGTAATGCCACGAACATCAATGTGTTTTCGTCTATAAGAGATGAATTATCACGTTTTTCTTCATTTAAACATAAAGCTATTTTCCGTCCTTTATTTTCACTATATGCTGTATATTCACTATTTGGTAATGTCTCAACTATTTTTCTTGGATTATAATTTGTTACAATCCGTCTAATATTTTCATTGTCCTTATATTTAACATCAAGATGTTTGACTAATTTATTTAATTTCGTCACTGTTTTTGCTAATAGATCGCTAGCTTCCTTTTTATTGGCCCTATTTTCTCTTACACAATATTTATTACCATCAACATCAGATACTATACATTTTAAATTAAAGTAATCGGATTCAGTATATATTTTATAGGATACTAATAGTATAAAAAATATCATCGCATACCCTAATATATCTTCTTTCATATATATTTTATGGTTATTTTATTCAGACCCATCAATCTCCAGTGCTCGTCGTGTGGTATCTGGATCGATGGTTGTGTTGTTCCATGGACCGGTGGCAGTTTTTTGTATGATTGGTTCAGACCTAAGTTGTAAATTAGGGTTACGTAGAGAACTTCCTACAGTGTTGATGCCATAGTTGGCGCCAGCATTTAATAGGTTAATGTTCTTAAGGTCTGCGTTTACATCGACACCAACCTTCTTTGGGAGAAGATCCTGTGGGGATGTAGTCGATGGAGCGGATCCAGCGGATTCTACAGGTGTTAGGTTATCCAATGGAGCAGACTCTGGAGTTACAGATGCATAGGCTGGCTGCTTAGAGTTAAAACCATCAAATAGACCAAATTTACTGTTGTTATATTTGAATAAAACAGCACATATTACAACTACTCCTAAAACTAAACATACGGTTAGATTCATTTTCTTAGACCCTTTCATTATATATCTATAAGAATAAAAAAACTTTATAAAAATGTATATATATCTTTTATTTTAATTTTATCTTCAGTGTTCTTTAATTTTTTTATGGATATATCGTCCGTCGTCGATAGTAGGTCGCCATATGGCCTTAATAATTCATTCTTAACATGCCCTAATTTAGTGTTGATTATTTCGAGTGATGGTACATTTGATAATTTCGTTGTCTTGTGTTCACCATTATTTGAGACATAATTTACTTGTTTTTCTTTTTTTACCAGGTCCGTCCGCTCAATGATTCCGTTAAACGATTCAATATTTTTTTGTAATAAAAACATAATAACCAATACCAAAATTAAATATTTTAACATATATATATTACTCATTTAACAAATAATCTGACTCAAATAATTCCTCTTCTAGATTAAAATTTATTTTTCGACCAGATAGTGCCTTTGTTTTTAAGTACATAATTATATTGTTTCTTATTTTTGTGTCAATTAACATATTGATATCAGCATGGGTATCTAATACAATAGAATCATCATCTTCAATTATGTCAGGTAATACACCCTCTTGTAATTCATCAGTGCTAATATTATCTTCTACATTTGTCTCTACATTTGTCTCACCTAATGTCTCTACATTTGTCTCACCTAATGTCTCTACATTTGTCTCACCGAATGTCTCTACATTTGTCTCACCGAATGTCTCTACATTTGTCTCACCGAATGTCTCTACATTTGTCTCACCGGATGTCTCTACAGATGTCTCTACATTTGTCTCACCGGATGTCTCACCGGATGTCTCTATAGATGTCTCCCCGGATGTCTCTACACTAGTCTCTACTACAGATTCTATACTGCAGCTAATTAATTCAATATCAATATAAAATTGCTTGGTAGCGAAAATAACACTCCTAATATGAATAACTGGGTTGACTAACAATTTATTTAGATCAGGCACAATTATATTACCATCACTGTCGGTGCAATAAAATCGTTCATTTAATTTTAATTTTAAATCATATACATCATCTCTAATGTTAATTTTTAAGGGATGTATTAAGGATGCTTCTATTTCCTCCATAGTCAATTCATCTTCAAACCATTCACTGCCGTTAGTGTATATATGTTGTATTAATTCATTATATAGATTATCAAAAAATAAAGCGTGCTGTTTATTAATTGCTAAATATACATAACGTTCTTGTATAACAGAATCTATCATACACGATGGTAAATTGTTTATTAACATTGGTTTATTATTATACGATAACTCACATTTATATGTATCTGTATCATGTTCGACTACTTGAGGTTCTAGTAACACCAACAACGAACTATCATATGTGTTAATTATATTCATTACATAATTATATGAATATAAATAAGTATTTAGGACGCAATTATATTCATATATAATATGACACTTCTTAATATATCAAAATCAGACATACCACCATATATTATTGTACATCACGTGATGCCATATGATTCCTCTATATGTGATAATTTTAAGATACCACCAAAAACAACTATAAAAAACACAACAACTAAAACTAAGACACGCAAAAATACAAAAAAACCTAAATAACTTACTAATTCATACTCCACTTACTTTTACTAAAGGGTGCTACAAGATATGTCTCCTTATTTTTTTCTAATTCGTCAACAGTATCCTTATCTACTAAAGGAGAATACATTAGTTCACTGCGCTTCATATATATTTTATCTTCATCTGATTGCTCTGGTTTAACACCATAACAATTAGCACCATATTTTACATTAGGATTGCTTATATATCCACCATTTACACCTTGTCTACCACAATCATTTTCGTGTCCAGGAACTTTTTGTAATGTGTCATATACTTTTTGTTGTGTCGGAAATAAAACTTGTTTATTATCAGACCACCCATAACTACACCATGTAGCACCATTATCATACGCATCCTCAACCTCTTCGTATTTTGCTAACCGAGCGTCATATGTTTTACATGCATGTTGCGCTTCAGAATAAGTATATATATTATCCGGTAAATGGAACACTTCTTTTCTTTGTGGCGACTTTACTTTTACGTCAACATTAACCGCATCAGGATTAAATAAATTTTTTATTACTGTAGTAAAATCATATTCACGTCTATTATAGTTAACCGCCAGAATATATACAAGAGAGACAAATATAACCAACTCAATTATACTCAGTAATCCATTTCCGACTGGGTTTTCTGTCCCAAATAAACTAAAAATAAATACAAACGCGAAAATTATTATACATAGTAGGATTATGTATGGCAATTTAACCTTGGTAAATAGTTCGTTAAATATATTTGCTTGAAGTTCTGGTATTATACTAACTTGGTCTGTCACTAATTCAGAAGATAAGTCCATATTTATATTAAGGCTATTTTATTTTTCTATAGAATAAACAGTAATTATGTTGATAATCCATATTTATCATCCTTTTTTTATTTGCGTCATCATATACAATCCAGTTGTCTGATTCTTTAATAAACGTAAAGTAATGTCCCGACGTCTGGTCACCCACATGGTTAATAACACCAAATAATTCATATTTATCAGAGCACTCAGAAAAAGGAGTTATGTCTAATATATCCGGAGCTAATACTAATGTTTCAGATTTATTATATTGTATAATCAGTATGTCAGGATTTTTTATAATAGTTGTATATTTTGTATAAGACTGTTGTATATTTAGTTTTTCATTAAGTTTTTCTATAGTTTCATCCGCATAAGTAAATGCCAAACATTCTTCTAAAGAAACACGACGCTTATCTGGAACACATATATACCTTATCCAGTCTGATGTCGTAGTTTCTTCTGTATATAGACCGTCGTCGCTCGTATATATTTGTTTATTTTTAGACTCACATAGTGTTGGTATGATATTTTTATCGCACACACTAATACACTCGAGAACAAATAATAAATATTCTGTTGAATCGCATTGTGTATTCTGTATAAAGTCTGTCTTTTTTTTTAAGTTAAAAAGATGTTTATTAAATTGTATGTATTTTCCAGGAGATATAACGAGAGCAGGATTTTTAGATAATTGTAAAATTTCATTTAGCTCACGTATTAATTGACCCTCAACTGTAGATGGAGTTTCCGTATGTTCCATCCATTCACATAGTTCGTGTATGCTTGATATTATTGATATTGCTGAATTTATATAACACGTGTTACCTAAATTCATTAATCGTGTCATTTATATATAATATTAATAAACTATAGTTTAAGTGGATTTTAAAATATGTATAATGTTTTCGACATCAAGTTCAGCTTTTTTTAAAAATAAAAAAGGTTTGACTGTTTTATATAATTTACAAAAAATATTACTTATTACAGTCATAAAGTTACTTGAAATGTATCCTTGTGTGCATATCAATTTTTCTTCAAACATATCCTGATATGACAGAATTAATTCTATAAATGAGGGTGTTTGTGCTACCGGGATGGATGTGCAATCCTTAAAGTTAAAGTACATTACAAATTTTGTTATATCGTCAGACGAAACTATAAAATCCATCATACGCTTAAAATCGCCCAAAAATATTTTATATTTTAGTTCTGTAAAAGGAACATCTAAGAAATCCATTTGTAGTAAATGGCAATCAGATAATTCGGTTTGTGTAAATTCAGATAACTGAAAATTTGTCATTGGTTCCATTTATATATTATACTTCATTTTGTTTAAGCGCGTTTTTGTAGTTTATATTTACAATTGAACCACATATTTCAGATGATTTATAAATTTCATCTAATAGTTCCTCTGGTGCGGATGAACCAAATTGAATAAGATTATTTTTTTTTAAGTTTTCACATTTTTTATAAGTAGTAGTTTTTTTATTATGTTGTGGCTTTCGTTTGTAAATTAATACACGACATTTTCCTTTGTTATCCTTACCTAACTTAAAAGTTTTTGTTATTTTTTTTAGTCTTGGTACATCACATAATGATGTCTCTGATATAGGTTCAGAGACAGGAGTAGAGACAGGAGTAGAGACAGGAGTAGAGACAGGAGTAGAGACAGGAGTGGAGACAGGAGTATAGACAGGAGTAGAAACAGGATAAGAGACAGGAGCAGAGACAGGAGCAGAGATAGGAGCAGAGACAGGAGTGGAGACAGGATAAGAGACGGGATAAGAGACGGGAGTAGAAACAGGATAAGAGATAGGATCAGAGACAGGAGTGGAGACGGGAGTAGAAACAGGATAAGAGATAGGAGCAGAGACAGGATAAGAGACACCTAATGACGTAGAGACAACGGGTGGTGGCACATATGGTTGTTGTGAATACGATATGGTTGGTGAATAAGGTGGATATTGTGGAACATTTAATGGCATTGGTCCGTTAGAGCACTGAACTTGCGTATCGTTATCATTTATATTTGAACTATATAATTGTTTGTATGTTTTTAGCTTTCCACCAGTCAAACACCCATATGAAGGCACTTTTAGTGTGGATTGTTTTCGTTCACGGTCACGTAATTTTTGTTTCAGTGCGTTGATAATATCATTTGGGGAACTAGATTTACTAGGCGTAGGTTTCGGCAATTTGTGTCTTCTATTCTTTTTTATTGTTAAACTCCCTTGCGATACAGTAATTTTACGCGTGGTGTCCATTATAAATAAAATAACATAAAAATGGTCTATATTATACTAATTATAAAAATTGATTAAAAAAATGACACATGTGTATTATAATGAATTATTCCAATAAATCAAATTGGTCTGTAATTGAATCATATTTTAAAGAAGGTCACCTTCATCAGCTGGTAAAACACCAAATTGATTCATATAATGATTTCATTCAAACCCAGATATTTAAAACGATTGAAATGTTTAATCCTTTAATAGTTCACTCGCCACACGATTATTTTCCAAAATTAAATAAATATAGGTTGGAGGTCGAGATTACGTTTCAAAATTTATGTATTTATCGTCCTGAAATTCACGAGAATAATGGTTCAACAAAACTAATGTTCCCGAATAAGGCACGATTACGTAATTGCACATATACATCACATTTTACACTTGATTTAAATATCAAATATATTATTCGGACTGGTGAAACACTTGAAAACGAAGAGACAAGAAACATTGTATTATCGAAGATTCATTTTGGTAAGATTCCAATTATGTTAAAATCGTGTTTATGTGTACTAAACCAATACCCGCATTTATCACCAGAACAAACGGAAGAATGTAAAATGGACCCGGGTGGATATTTTATCATAAATGGCTCAGAAAAAATCTGTCTAGGTCAAGAAAAACCAGCAGATAATAAAATTTACTGTTTTAAGCAAAAACCAGGGCAAAAATGGTTATGGAATGCTGAATTTAGGTCAGTACCAGATTGGAAATGTATTTCGCCCAAGCAAGTTTATATGATGATCAGTGCCAAAGCATCATCATATGGACATGAAATCGTTGTACAATTAACACGACTGAAGCGCACCGTTCCATTATTCGTATTATTCAGGGCACTTGGTGTTGAAAGTGATTGGGATATTTGCGAAATGATTACTTTAAACAATAAGGATAGTCCACTTATTTTAAATAAGTTGAAGGCGTCAATCGAAAAAGGTTCTGAACTATTTACTAAACATGAATGTGTTGAGTATATTATGAATTCCGTTACGTTTTCGCCAATAAATATGGACCGTGAAGAAGGTCAGAAGAAAAAATATGAATTCGCTCAGGAGGTTCTAGACAATGACCTTTTCCCACATTGTAAAACAAAAACGGAAAAGGTATATTTTCTAGGATATATGGCAAATAAACTTATTACCCAAAGCATGAATGAAAGTTCAAATGGTGACGATAGGGATTCGTATGTAAATAAACGTATTGAACTAACAGGTACATTATTAAATAATTTATTTCGCAATTACTTTAACAAGGTAGGAAAAGATATGGGAAAACAGATTGTTCGTGAGATTAACAATGGGTCTTGGAAGTCAACAGAGGACTACTCTAAAATTATTACACTGACTAATATCTATAAAATAGTCAAATCATCTACGATTGAGAACGGTATTAAACGTTCACTATCTACTGGTGATTTCGGTATTAAAAATACTAATTCAAATAAGGTAGGTGTGGCACAAGTACTAAATCGTCTAACTTACATGTCTACATTAAGTCACACACGACGCATTAATACACCTATTGATAAAAGTGGTAAGTTAATCGAACCACGTAAATTACATAGTTCCGGATGGGGATTCGTGTGTCCGGTTGAAAGTCCAGAAGGCCCAGCAGTGGGTGTTGTTAAAAATTATTCAATTCTAACGACTCTATCAAATAATAGTGACAGCAATCCTATTCATGAATATGTTGAGCCATATATTATAAAGTTAACTGATAGTAATCCAAGTGACTTCTATAATAAAACTAAAATATTTATCAACGGGAGATGGATTGGTATCACGGAACAAGGACACGAGTTATATTTGGATCTTAAACAAAAGAAATACACAGGAATTCTACATATATACACTTCTATTGTATTTAATTATGTTTCCAACGAAATCTATGTGTGTAATGATTGCGGTAGGATGCTTAGACCTTTATATAAAGTTAAAGATAACAAGATTTTAATGACAGACGAAATTGCCAAACAACTTAGGTCAGGTGAACGTAAATGGGTAGATTTATTATTTGGTATTAAATTTGATGAGTCTATCATCGAATATGTTGATGCTGAAGAACAGCAATGTGCTATGATATCTACGAACTATAAAAATTTATCTAAACCATATCGATATACACATTGTGAAATTCACCCGTGCACCATATTTGGAATAATGGCCTCTTGTATTCCATTTCCACACCATAACCAATCACCTCGTAACACATATCAATGTGCGATGGGGAAACAAGCGATGGGTGTATATGTCTCTAATTTTAACCACAGAATGGATAAGACAGCATATGTATTGAATTATGCCATGAGACCATTAGTAGAGACACGTGTCATGAATATGGTTAAACTAAATGAACTGCCTTCTGGTAATCAAGTAATCGTCGCTATTATGACACACGGCGGTTATAACCAAGAGGATAGTGTTCTGTTGAATAAGGGAGCTATTGACCGAGGACTATTTCAGGCTACTCTTTACCATACCGAAAAGGATGAGGACAAGAAAATTAATGGTGAAGAGGAATTACATATTAAACCTAATGAAAAAACAACACGGAATATGAAGTTTGGTAACTATGATAAAATTAATAGTAAGGGAGTTATCAATAAAGATGAACTTATTGAAGATAAGGATATTATTATGGCAAAAGTAACGGTTATTAAGGAAAATAAAAATGATTCTTCGGCCAATATTAAATATGAAGATCAAAGTAGGTCTTATAGAACAAACGAAGAATGTTATGTTGATAAAAGTTATCTTGACAGAAATGGCGATGGATTTAAATTCACAAAGGTGCGTATTAGGGCAATGAGGACACCTATTATTGGTGATAAATTTAGTAGTAGGCATGGACAGAAGGGTACCGTAGGCAATATTATTAATGAAGAGGATATGCCGTTTACCAAAGCTGGATTAAGACCAGACATTATTATTAATCCTCACGCAATTCCATCGCGCATGACTATTGCTCAACTTAAGGAAACATTATTAGGTAAATTATTATTAGAAATAGGGGCATTTGGTGACGGAAGTAGTTTTGAGGAATTAGATATGAAGGTTCTATTTGATGAACTACAAAAACATAATTACGAGTCAAAGGGTAACGAAATCTTATATAATGGTCAGACTGGAGAGCAAATTACCACATCCATATTCATGGGACCAGTATATTATCAACGACTTAAACACATGGTTTCTGACAAACAACATAGTAGATGCATAGGACCGATGGTTAACTTAACACGCCAACCTGCTGAAGGACGTAGTAGGGATGGTGGGTTACGTTTCGGTGAGATGGAACGTGATTGTATGATTTCACATGGTGCTTCAAAGTTCACAAAAGAACGCATATACGATGTATCGGATAAGTATGGTATTTATGTTTGTAAGCAATGTGGATTACAAGCAATCCATAATGATAAAGAACACATTCACTTATGTAAAGTATGTGATAACAGAACGTCATTCTCATATGTTAAAATTCCATACAGCTGTAAGTTATTATTTCAGGAGTTGATGACTATTAATGTTGTTCCTCGCATTATGACATAAAATTTATATATGACAAGAACAATCTTTATAATAATATTTTTTATAACATTATAATATATAATGTCTGTACTCGGAGGAAGTTTTAATGGACAAAGCTCACAGAAAACACAAAATGCTATGGTTGGTGGAGAAATCGCAATTAAACGAAAAATATTACGTAAAGCCTTTGGGTCAAACTCTATTGATGATGTTAAATCATCTGCCGGTCCGTTCCGTGCCGCATTTCATTTAGGAGACCCACGTG
>Ga0233449_1003563_pt1 | contig 11290 bp, 8 predicted proteins | sample SI_124_October20_FD_183012 | JGI IMG/M metagenome (GOLD analysis project Ga0233449, IMG submission 183012) | Seawater microbial communities from Saanich Inlet, British Columbia, Canada - SI_124_October2016_200_MG | ecosystem: Environmental > Aquatic > Marine > Inlet | place: Canada: British... | reverse complement strand
TCAGCAAATCCATTAATATCCCCATAGTTTCACTATCGAGCACGCCGCTAAAATTACTTTGGCGAAAATGTCTCTGAAAAGCTGAGATAATTTCGGTCTGGTTTTCATGACAGCCTTCTGTGCTATAGCCATAAAATTTTAAACCTGTTAAAAAGTGCTCTGATGATACTTCAATATTATCATTTTCCCTTTTCGGCCAGCAGCCCACACCGTTTTCAGAAAGCATTTTCCAGTCAAAAAGCTCTCCGGGATCAATTTTACGCCGCCACGCCACATCGCTGTGCCCTAACACGTGCCACGGTTTAATTTTATGGCGGCCAATAATTTCTTGAGAAAGCGAGATTAAACTTTCCATTTGTGCGCCGGGAAATGACACATAGTCACTTTCATAACCGGGATATGGATGACCAGGATTAACCAGTTCAATGCCGATCGACCGATCATTAATATCTTCATCATCTTCCCATTTAGAAACACCTGAGTGCCAGGCCCGATGGCTTTCATCAACCAGTGAATAAACCTCGCCATTTTCTTCTATCAGGTAATGGGCCGCCACTTCGGATTTTGCGTCACATAGTCTGATAAGTGCCTCCGCGCCGCTGGCCATGCCAGTATAATGCATGATCAGATATTTAATTCCTGCGTCCGACCTTTCATTATAATTTGGTGATTTAACTACCCTCATTTGCGATCACTTTTGATTTTCTTTTGAGCTGCCAGTCACGGAAATGAATAATGCCAAGCCCCGCCAAAGTTACCGCTGAGCCCATGAGGAATTTGCCCGATAATGTCTCACCAAGAAATATAACCGATGAAATGGTCGCAAAGACCGGAACACTAACCATGAACGGTGATATTAGCGTTACCGGAAAACGTCTGAGCAAGTAATTCATTCCGCCGTAGCCGACGATTGTTGAAAGAATAGAGGTATAAAGCACCATCGATATTCCAACCATATCCAGATTAAGCACTTGAGAAAGCTGATCTTCCTCGAATATAAATGTCAGGATGAGCATTACTGGCACACTATAAAAAGCGACCCATGCCTGGGTTTGAAAAACCGGCACCGCGGTAATTTTGCGCATCATAATCACCCCTAAAGAATATAGTAGCGTCGCCGCTAATATAATCAGCACAACGATACCTTCTTCCAGAATTTCTGGCTCTAGCGTGATGATTAGCACGCCTATGAATGATACAATTACCCCGCCAGTGCGCCAATAACTCATTCGTTCCGATAAAAAGAAATGCGCCAAAATAAGAGTGATCGGAATATTCATTTGTACAACAACCGACATGGCAGAAACATGATCGGTCATATCCATACCAAGGAACACCAGCGCAAACTGAAAACCACCGATCAAATTACCAAGCAGAAAGAGTTTAAACATGGCGCCGGGAACAATTTTAAGCCAAGGAAGGAGCAGGAGTAAAACAATAGAAAAGCGAACCAAACCAAATAAATAAGGATCGAGCTGCTCAAGACCAATTTTCATAACGGCAAAATTGACGCCCCAAATCAGGCAAACAAAAAATGCGAATAAAACATGCTTTACGGACATAATGCCATATCCCTATTTTATCCCGCGCGATTTTTCGATTTTATCATAAGCATCATTAATAGCGGCCAATTTATCATTGGCCACGTCAATAAGCTCTTCAGGCACACCTTGAGCCATTAATAAATCAGGATGATGTTCTTTTATAAGTTTGCGGTAAGCGGATTTGACCTCTTTATCGGTAACGTCATGACTTATACCAAGTATAGTATATGGATCACTTTGGTCCGGCCCCATATGACTTTCTAGAATACGCGAGAAATCAGCCTGCGTTATTCTGAAAATTCGCGCCACTTCATGAAGGTAATCCATTTCCGCCGGATGCATGACACCGTCTGCCATGGCAATATGAAACAGAAGGTCTATGACCTGCTCAAGCACCGCTGGTTGATTATGAAACTGGCGATAAAGTTGGCCTGCGTAGGCTTCAAAGCCTGCAACTTCCTTTGTCGCCTGATCAAAGAACCAGCCAACCTTTTTGGCTTCGCTGGGCGGCACGTGAAATGATTTTTTAAACACATTTACTTCGTCGCGGGTAACAACACCGTCTGCCTTGGCCATTTTGGCACACAGCGCAATAAAACCGGCCGCAAATATCGCCTGCTCAGTTGCGCTGCCTATTTGCTCGCTCGATGCCTTACCGGCAAAATGTGCGGCTGCACCACCAAGAAGCGCACCAATCGGTCCGCCAAAAGCAAAACCTGCCGCCCCGCCTAAAATAGTACCCCATATTGACATATTAATTCCTTAACTCATAAATAATCACATCATCTTAAATAATATCAGTAAGAAGTCATATTAATATCGATAATACAACAAAAATAAGCGATAAAACCTTATTGGTTTAAAGCGTTCTCGATCCATTCTAAGAAGAAATCTTCCACTTCGGGCCTTATTTTTAGCAAATCCGTCCCATGGCCTTCGCCCGGATATACTTTAATTTCTGCTATTGTTGATCCGGCTCTGATATTTTCATATAGAACGGGAAAAAACGGAAGCTCATTCTCGGCTCTTACGAAAAACCACGGTTTACCGCTTATATCAATCTTGGCGATTGATTGTGGGCTAAAAGATCCGGGTGACATTTCAATATAAGCATCGGCAAAACCGACCTCTTCGCTGGCACTCACCATTTCTTCACCGCTATAACTTGCCCCCATATATATGAGCGGAAGATCGACAAATCGCTCATCTGCCTTTATCCAGTTATGAGCAGCAGCGACATCGCGTCTCGCTTGTTCAATAAGTTCAAAATTCTTTTTTACCAGATAATCAAAACTGTCAAGATTAATGCTTTCGCCGTGACCACGAAGATCCATTCTCAAGCTGTTAAACCCTGCCTGATTAGCTTTTTCTGCCATGGATATATATTCGGACCGGTTGCCGGACGCTTTATGCAGCATAAGGATAATGCCTTTGGGATTTAATTCGTCAGCGAGCCCCAAATCGCCATAAAGCTCCCAGCCTTCGTTTTCAATCATTATTTTCTGTTCAGCCGCATTTGAAAAAGAACTAAAGAACATAAAACAAAAAATTATGATGCTCAGTTTTCTACTCATCATTTTTCTAATCCTGAACTCTTGGCCCGATATGGTCCGGAGGATTTCCTTCGTCCCATTCAGTAAATCTTGGTAAATTATCGGCTATATCAAACCACGCAATGCGTTCTCCTTCGTTCATGTGGCTTGTGGGGGGAAATAAAGTTTGGTCATCAAACGCCGAAATATGAATTTCGACAATTGCACCAATTCCTGAACCGCTTATCCCTTCCTATGTCAGCGGCGTGCCACACTCTGGACAAAATGCCCGCCCAACCCCGTCTGATGAATTATAAATTTTTCGCTCTGTTCCGCTGAAGGTAACCTGATCCGCTTTCCAGCCGGAAAGAGTAACAACAGGCGCGCCGGTATGCTTGCGGCACGTCAGACAATGGCAATGATTTGCACCAAAGGGCTCGCCAGCCGCTTCAAACCTGACAGCACCACAAAGACAGCCGCCTTTTGCTATATTATTTTGTCCCATTTATTTTCTTATCCAATCTAAAAATCACATTATAATGTTAATTTAAGACTATAATCATTTTAGAAATTAGATGGCAAGAACCATAAAAAAATAAGCGTTAAATTTATATACTTTTCCACCAACGAATTGTTTCCGTTGCGGCGTCATCTATGAGCGGCATAAGCGAACGTACCTTGTCAATATCTTGATATTCTTCCTGAATAATTCTGGCAATTTCGCTGACGCGCATCGCATAAAGTGAGCCGCTACTGCCTCTAATGGTGTGCGAAGCTAACTTAATTGCTTCTACGTCAGAATTATTCACACCAGACCAAAGGTCTTCCATTTTGGTTTTAAGATTATCCTCGGCCGACCGAAGTAGTTTTTCAGCTCTATCCTTAGGGACTTTTGCAATAAAAGAGGCCATCTGCTTTTTATCACCAATATCGAAATCTTCAATTGGCTGACTTGATGAGCTTTTATTAGTGATATCTGAAGGACCGGCGTCCTCCTCACTACCAAAGATTCCCAAAAGTATGCGCATTAATTGAATTTCTGTGAAGGGCTTCGTTAGCACCTCATCCATGCCACTTTCCAAAAACACCTTAACGCGGTCACGAATTGCTTCCGCAGTAACCGCGATAATTGGCACGTCTCTGCCTTGGGGTAATTTACGAATTTCTTTAGTCGCTTCAACGCCGTCCATCACCGGCATATGAATGTCCATAAGAATAGCATCTATTTGATCACCCCTTTTCACGGCTTCGAGCGCAAGCTGGCCGTTTTCCACGACAGTAACCGAATGCCCCATTGCTTCTAAATATCCCCGGCTAATAATGGCATTTACCTCATTATCTTCGGCAACAAGTATCTTGCCAGATACCATAGTTTTCTCAGTAATATCAGCTTTGCTTTGATAGAGAAGCTCAATATCTTCCTTTGTCGACCGTGAGAACGGTAGTAATATTTTAAAGGTTGATCCTTGGCCCAATTTGCTGGTCACGGATATTGAACCGCCCATCAATTCGCAAAATCTGCTTACTATAGCAAGTCCTAGACCAGAACCGCCAAATTCACGGGTAATAGAGGCATCTTCCTGTTCAAAAGCATTAAAAATCGTCTCTAACCGGTCTTTTGATATTCCCTTGCCGGTATCTGTCACCTCAAAAAGAAGCGTTAAGTCAGATCCTTTTATTATATCAGGACTATCATTTTCCAATTTTTCTATAAGCATTGAAACCTCACCCCGACCGGTAAATTTAAAGGCATTGCTGAGCAAGTTTCTTAATATCTGTTGCAGACGGTACTGGTCACCCTTGATGATAGAACCACCATCCAGATTTAGCTCAAGATTGAAGTTTAAATTTGCTTCTTTAGAAAGAAATTCATAGGTTTTAGTCAGAGAAATGATCATGTCTTCCAAGTCAAAAACCAGTTCTTCCAGCTCTATATTCCCACTTTCGATCTTACCCATATCCAAAACATCGTTTAGTATAGATCGCAGGGACTGTCCCGATGATAAAATAGTACTAACACTGTTTTGCTGATGATCATCAAGATCGGTTTTTAGCATAAGTTCTGCCACTCCAAGCACCCCGTTCAAAGGCGTTCTAATTTCATGGCTCATCGCAGCAAGGAAGGAGGATTTGGCCTGATTTGCCTGCGTGGCGATAACTTCGGCTTCTTTTCTCTCTTTGATTTCCTCAAGCAATTGCAGCTCTTTGTCAGACAGTTGCTGTGCCAGCAAGTTAAAGGTTTGCGCCAATATTCCAATTTCATCTGTGCGTGGTTTAATTGAAATTCTGGCTCGGGTATCGCCCCCTGCGAAGCGATGCATTACTTGGGTCACCATAATTAAAGGGTTGGCAATATTTCCGCTTATTGTAAGTGCCAATGAAATACTTAGAACAACAACAAAGGCAAAAACACTCAAGATGGAAATATAGAGGGCATCAATTGTACCCTCGTTTTCTTCAACACGAATAGCCATTAGGCGATTTTCTTCAGCATCAAACCGGTTCATTAAAACACGCGCCTGATCGAAATATTGTTTACCTCTTCCTTCTCTGACGACCTCGGCTAAATCGTCCATAGTTCTTGTAAGGCCGATTTCACCTCGCAGCTGAATATTGGGCATTGCAACCTCGGTTTCCCAACTTCTGATTATTTCCCATGCTTCTTCCAGAAGCTCAACCTGCGGCGGATTATCAGAAACCAATTCCTGTAGTAAAGTGATTCCTCTAAAAGTATTTCGTTCTCCACTTTGATATGGTTCAAGAAACACTTCTGAACCAGAAAGCAAATAGCCCCGCATTCCGGTTTCCATGTCGACCATTGATTTCATAATATTAGAGGATTGCGTGAGCACTTCATGGGTATGGGCTACACTTTCATCAGTTTTCACCATCAAACTGATGCCATTTAAGACAATAATTCCAAGCATAATAAAAATCAGGATCGGTGCGCCAATCCCCAGCATTATCTTGTTTCTTGTATTCATTACCATATACTAAAACCTACCGGTATTTTACTAAAATTATTAAAGAAGTATATTTAATGCATCAATTATAGTCAATAATAAACAGCAAGAGTAAGGCAGTAAAAACGTTGATAAAAATCATCTCTCCCGAACAATTCAAGCATGTCCCATGGAAAAATGGCCAAGGTTCAACCACCGAGCTAGCGATTAATGACGGCGGTAATGTGGATAGTTTTAAATGGCGCTTGAGCATTGCAAGTGTGATTAAGAATGGTGTCTTTTCTGATTTTTCTGGTTATTTTCGTAACCTCGTACTCATCGAAGGGCAAGGCATAACGCTGGAACATGATCAGGCTAAAACAGATAAGCTGGATACATTACTAAGCATTGCTAAATTTGATGGTACCTCAAGAACCCTTGGATTGTTAAAATCCGGCCCCATCAAAGATTTCAATATAATGACTAATAAATCCTGCACTCATGCGGTTGTTGAGACATATTTTGAGCAGCAAATTGTCGATATTCCTGAATGTGACCTGTGCTTTATTTACTGTTTGAGCGGTCAGTGCACCCTCAAGCAACAGAATATTACACTACCCGCAGGTCACCTGTTAAAAATCCAAGCCCCCAAAGTTGGAACATTACAAATTGAGGGACAGAAAATGATCATCATTCAGATTGACACTAAGGTAAAGTGTAAACCCCATGCAAACACCGTGTAAAAAAAATACATTAGTAGTATACTGAGAATCTGGAGGCAAATATGGACAATAAATGGCAGTTTTGGATTGATCGAGGGGGGACGTTTACGGATGTTATTGCCTGTGATCCAAAGGGTGACATTAAAACTGCCAAGTTGCTTTCTGAAAATGCGGATCAATATGAAGATGCGGCGCTTGCCGCCATTCGGGGCCTGATGGGAACAGCCCCAGACGCGCCGATCAATCATAAAGCTATTAAATCCGTAAAAATGGGCACCACGGTTGCCACCAATGCCCTGCTTGAGCGAAAAGGCGAGCGGACGCTTCTGGTGATCACAAAAGGATTTCGGGACGCGCTTAAAATTGGTTATCAGGCGAGACCGCGCCTTTTTGATCTTAATGTCATCCTGCCAGAACAGCTTTATGAAAAAGTGCTTGAAGTAGATGAACGCATATGCGCGCGCGGCGAGATTATTACCCCGCTTGACCTGACGAGCATTGAAGAGCAGATGATAAAGGCCTTCGGTAGCGGTATCAGGTCCATCGCCATTGTCACCATGCATGGCTATAGGTACCCAGATCATGAGAAGAAAATTGCAACACTGGCGAAAGAAATAGGCTTCAGCCAGATATCAACCAGCCATGAAACAAGCCCGCTTATGAAACTGATCGGCCGCGGCGATACCACGGTGGTTGATGCCTATCTTAGCCCAATCCTGCGCCGCTATATTGACCGGGTTCAAAATGAACTGAGCGATGTGCCGCTTTATTTTATGCAGTCAAATGGCGGCCTCGCGGATGCGGATCATTTTCAGGGTAAGGACGCTATTCTGTCCGGCCCGGCCGGCGGTATCGTTGGTGCGGTAAAAACGGCTGCGCTTTCCGGCTACGATAAAATCATCGGTTTTGATATGGGCGGCACATCAACCGATGTCAGCCATTATGACGGCGACTATGAAAGAAATTATGAAACCGTCATCGCCGGTGTTCGCATGCGAACGCCGATGATGAATATCCACACGGTAGCAGCAGGCGGCGGATCGATCGTTTCCTTTGATAAAAGCCGCTTCCGGGTCGGGCCGCAGAGCGCAGGCGCAAACCCCGGCCCGGCATGTTACCGGGCTGGCGGGCCGCTGACTGTAACAGATTGCAATTTGCTACTCGGATTTATAAACCCAAAATTTTTCCCGAGAACATTTGGCGAAAACGCTAATAAGCCCCTTGATAAAAAAATCGTCAAAGAAAAATTTTCTAAACTTTCAAATACCTCTCGCGGCGAGAAAACAGCGCAAGAAATTGCTGAAGGTTTTCTTGATATCGCCGTTGAAAATATGGCCGCTGCCATCAAAAAAATATCAACCGAAAAAGGCTATGATGTCCGTGATTATACTCTGGTCAGTTTTGGCGGGGCTGGCGGTCAGCATGCCTGTAAAATTGCTGATAAGCTTGGCATTAAAAAAATATTCCTTCATCCTTTTGCCGGGATACTCAGTGCATTTGGCATGGGGCTGGCTGATCTTCGCTCCATTAAAGAGCGGACAATTGAAAAAACGCTCTGCGCTGATAATGAAAGCGAATTTGAAAAGATCGCCATCATTTTAACCGACAAAGCGGAAGCGGCTCTAAAATCACAAAATATTGCCAAGATAAATTTTCATACAAAACTGCATATAAAATATAATGGTAGTGACAGCACGCTCGAAATTGATATTGAAAGCGCAAGCGAAATGACCCAGCAGTTTGAAAAACTCCACCAGCGGCAATTTGGATTTATTTCACCGGACAAAGAACTAATCGTTGAAAAAATACATGTGGAAGCTTACGGCGGCGGCGGGGAAGTGAGCGTAAAGAAACCAAAAACTGCCGCGAAACATAAAATCAGCGGGACAAAATTATACCTAAACGGAAAATGGAGACAGGCTTCTGTTACCCACCGCAATGACCTTAACTCTACAATCAAAACCCTTACTGGCCCTGCTATTATCCGCGAAGATCATGGCACCAACTTTCTTGAAAAAGGCTGGCAGGCTTCTTGTGATAAAAATAACAATCTTATTTTTGACCGTATAGAAGAACTGGATAGACAGCACGCCATCGGCACAGAGGCGGACCCGGTGCAGCTTGAAATTTTCAATAATCTATTTATGTCAATCGCCGAACAGATGGGCGCAGTGCTCGAAAATGTTGCCCATTCGGTGAATATGAAAGAACGACTGGATTTTTCTTGCGCTCTTTTTGACAAGGCGGGCAATCTGGTCGCAAACGCCCCACATATGCCTGTGCATTTAGGCTCCATGGGAAAAAGCATAAGAACCATTATTGACAACCGAAAAGGCACTATGAAAAAATCTGATGTTTATATGCTCAATGATCCTTATAACGGCGGCACTCATTTGCCGGATATAACGGTTATATCGCCTTGGTTTGGTGAAGGTGATAATGAACCATCCTATTACGTCGCCACCCGTGGTCACCATGCAGATATAGGCGGCATTACGCCCGGTTCAATGCCGCCTATGTCAACAAACATAGATCAGGAAGGCGTGCTGTTCGATGATTTTCTATTGGCCGAGGGGGGCAATTTTAAGGAACAGGAATTATTCAAAGCCCTGACATCAGGAGAATACCCTGCGCGAAACCCGGATCAAAACATTGCCGATTTAAAAGGGCAAATTGCTGCCAATAAGAAAGGCCTTCATGAACTTGACCGTATTACAAGGCATTACGGAACAAAAACCGTTACCGCCTATATGGGTCATGTTCAGGATAACGCCGAAGAAGCCGTCAGGCGCGTTATTGATCAACTTAAAGATGCCACTTTTGACTATCCGCTTGATAACGGCGCTCATATTCGCGGCAAGCTGGAAGTCGATCATGATCGTCGCAGCGCAAAACTTGATTTTAGCGGCACTAGCCCGGAACTGAAAAGCAATTTCAATGCGCCGCTTGCCATTTGCCATGCGGCCGTGCTTTACTTGTTTCGCTGCCTTGTTGATGATGACATCCCCCTTAATCAAGGTTGTCTGAACCCTGTAGAAATTATTGTTCCCAAAAAATCATTTTTAAATCCTGATCACCCATCAGCCGTGGTGGCGGGAAATGTTGAAACATCGCAGGCGATTGTTAATGCGCTATTTCTTAGCTTCGGGGCAATGGCCGCCTCTCAGGGAACGATGAATAATTTTACATTCGGCGATGATGATATTCAATATTATGAAACCATTGCTGGCGGCATGGGTGCGACCGCAAAGGGTGATGGTGCCAGCGCTATCCAGAGCCACATGACCAATAGCCGCCTTACCGACCCAGAAGTGCTCGAATGGCGCTACCCTGTTATTTTGAGAGATTTTAAAATCAGGGAAAATAGCGGTGGGAACGGCACATTTAAGGGCGGTGACGGTGTCGAGCGACGCATTCAGTTTTTAAAGAAGATGCAAGCGGCAATCATTTCAAATAACCGTATAAATGCGCCGTTAGGCCTGAGGGGTGGGGGTGATGGCTCGCGCGGTGAAAACTGGCTACAGCGGGCGGGCGGAAAAATTGAAATCCTTGAAAGCGCAGCGCAGACCACAGTGAACGAAGGCGATATATTCATCATAAAAACCCCCGGTGGCGGCGGTTACGGAAATTGATCTCAACATTGAAAGACGCTCCGATATATTCCCAAGGCCTGAGGGGTATTAAGATAAAAACCGGGCCGGTGCAGCAAACATGCACCAGCCCAGACTTAAACATAAATGGGTTTTGACTTGGTTTTTTTATGACTCTATTTAAGTGTCCCATATCATTGGGGCAGAATTATGCCGGACATTGAGCTTAAAATGGCCAGAGTGAGAAGCCGCTGTCTAGATCGTCTTCGCAGGCGGCTAGTTGGGCGGCGTAGGTTTTTGAATAGCCGTCTACTTTTTTTGCTACATCAAGCAGCCATTTTTTATTATTAAAGGTGCGGCGTTTAAAACCGCCGTGGCCTTCGTGGTAAGCAAGATACTGGTTATAAGCATCCCATTTTGAAATACCCAGTGTGCGCTGGCTGATGGTGCTGTACCAGCCAACAAAATCTGCTGCGTCTTCGAACCGGTCGCGGTCGGCGCCGTGATTGCCGGTCTGTTCACGGTACCAGTCCCATGTAGAATCTTTTACTTGCGCGTAGCCATAGGCGCTTGATTTTCTACCCCACGGTATTACCCACAGCAGATAATTTCTTCCCGGCTTTGCATCATGCTTGAATGAGCTTTCCTGTCTTATGATCGCGAGCTGAACATGGATTGGTGTGCCGTATTTATCGCGCACACGTTTGGTCGCTTTATACCAGCCGCTTTTTTCATCAAGCATAGAGCAGCTATTGGCGACATTTTTAGGCGGCGTGGTCGCACACCCTGCCACGGCCAGTATAACGGCTGCGATGATAATTTTGCTTTTCATGGTCTCTAAAGAATCAAATGACATAACGGATGTCAAGTTAATTGCTGAGAATGGCTAAAAGATGGCAGGGGGATTTAATCGATCAGCAGCTTGACCGGAGGTGCTGCTTTCGGCTCGATCGCCTCCTC
>Ga0233449_1003561_pt1 | contig 11293 bp, 6 predicted proteins | sample SI_124_October20_FD_183012 | JGI IMG/M metagenome (GOLD analysis project Ga0233449, IMG submission 183012) | Seawater microbial communities from Saanich Inlet, British Columbia, Canada - SI_124_October2016_200_MG | ecosystem: Environmental > Aquatic > Marine > Inlet | place: Canada: British... | reverse complement strand
CGCGGCGACCGGATTCCTCTTCGGCGACGATCATCTGGCGCACAGCCAGAATGCGCTCGGCATCAAAGAACATGTGTTCGGTCCGGCACAGGCCAATACCTTCGGCACCAAATTCGCGGGCAACCTTGCTGTCTTCCGGGGTGTCAGCATTTGTGCGCACACCCAAAGCCCTGATGCCGTCTGCCCAGACCATCAAGGCACCAAAGTCACCGGATAGTTCCGGCTGTACAGTTGGGACTTCGCCCATCATGACATTGCCGCTGCTGCCGTCGATGGTGATGATATCGCCCTTGTTGATCGTGCGTCCGGCAACAGAAAATATCTGCTGGCCATAATCAACCGTCAAGGCACCGGCACCGGCAACGCAGGCCCGGCCCATGCCACGGGCAACCACTGCGGCGTGACTGGTCATGCCCCCACGGCTGGTCAAAATACCTTTGGCCGCGTGCATGCCATGAATATCCTCCGGACTGGTTTCAACCCGCACCAGAATGACGGACTTGCCGGCAGCGGCTTCACGTTCGGCTTCGTCGGCGTTGAACACGACTTCACCGGATGCCGCACCTGGTGAAGCTGGCAAGCCGCGGGTCAGAATGTCGCGTTCAGCATCCGGGTCCAGTGTCGGATGCAACAGCTGATCCAGCGACGATGGATCGATCCGGCAAACCGCTTCGTCTTTGCTGATTAAACCTTCATTGGCCATATCGACGGCAATTTTCAACGCTGCCTTGGCGGTGCGCTTGCCAGACCGGGTTTGCAGCATCCACAACTTGCCTTGCTGGACAGTGAATTCAATGTCCTGCATATCGCGGTAATGCTTTTCCAGCTGTTTGTAGACATCGACCAGTTCGCCATAAACTTCCGGCATGGTCTCTTCCATGGCCGGTAGTTTGGAATGCTGGGCTTCCTTTGATTTGATGGTCAGTTGCTGGGGTGTGCGAATACCGGCCACAACATCTTCGCCCTGGGCGTTGACCAGATATTCACCATAAAATTCGGCGGCACCGGTAGATGGGTCACGCGTGAAGGCAACACCCGTGGCGCAATCCTCACCCATATTGCCAAAGACCATAGCCTGGACGTTAACGGCGGTACCCCACGCAGCAGGGATATCGTTCAGTTTGCGATAGGTCACAGCACGACGGTTCATCCACGATCCGAACACAGCGCTGACAGCGCCCCACAATTGTTCTTGCGGAGATTGCGGGAAGGGGCGACCCAGTTCTTCTTCGACCTTGTCCTTGAAGCCTTTGACGACCGTGCGCCAGTCGTCGGCATCCAGGTCGGTGTCCAGGACCAGGCCTTTGCCTTCCTTGTGGATTTCAAGGATTTCCTCGAAATGATAGTGATCGACTTCCAGCACAACATCGGAATACATCTGAATGAAACGGCGATAGCTGTCATAGGCAAAACGGGCATCACCACTTTTGGCGGCAAGACCTTCAACGGTCTCGTCATTCAGGCCGAGGTTCAGGACAGTATCCATCATGCCTGGCATCGACGCCCGGGCGCCTGAACGAACCGACACCAGCAACGGGTCGCTGGCATCGCCAAATTTCATGCCCACAGCACGTTCAATCAACGCGAGGGCATCCTGGACCTGGCCATCCAGTTCATCGGGATATTTGCGGCCGTTGTCATAATAGGCCGTGCACAATTCAGTTGTGATCGTAAAGCCAGGGGGTACCGGCAGCCCCAGGTTCGACATCTCCGCCAGGTTGGCCCCTTTGCCACCGAGCAAATTGCGCATGTCGGCCTGCCCCTCCGTCTTGTCTCCACCAAAAGAGTATACCCATTTTCCGGATTGTGACTGATCGGGGGTCGGCGACATCGTTAGGTTATCCCTCAAGTTTGGAGAAATCAGCAACAGCGCTGACGGCTGTCCGTATTTGTGAAAGCATCAACAGGCGATTGCGGCGCAGGTCTGCATCAGGTGCGTTAACGGTAACCTGATCAAAGAAAGCATCAACAGGGGCTCTCAGCCGGGCAATGGATGACATCACGGCTGAAAAATCCTCAGCCGCAACAGCTGGCGTAATCTCCTTGCCACAGTCAATCAAGGCTTCCAGCAAAGCGGTTTCTTCCGGCTGTTCAATCAACTCAAATCCGGCTTCACCCTGGTAGGACGTCTTGTCCTTTTTCTCTTCGGCCCGGACAATATTCGTCGCACGTTTGTACGCGGTCAAAATATTGGCACCATCCTCACTGCTGAGGAAAGCACCCAAAGCGCGCATACGGGCAACAAGACGGATCAGATCATCATCGCTGGCGGCACCAAAGACCGCATCAATGTGGTCGTGGCGAATGCCGTCTTCTTTCAGGTGCACCTTCAGACGATCAGCAATGAAAGCCATCAAATCCAGAGTAACCTGGTTGCCATCAATCTTGTCCGGCAGTTCGTTTGCATACAGCTCAAGGGATTGCGCAATGGCATCCCGCAAACCAAGACGAAGATTGTTTTGCAAAATCAGACGAATGATTCCCAGGGCCGCGCGACGCAAGGCAAAGGGGTCTTTCGAGCCGGTGGGTTTTTCGTCGATGGCAAAAAAGCCAACCAGGGTATCCAGTTTGTCTGCCAGGGCAACGGCCACACTAACCGGTGCTGACGGACAGCTGTCATTGGGGCCTTGCGGAGAATAATGATCCGCGATGGCCTGGGCAACATCAGCTGGTTCACCATCCGCCATGGCGTAATAACGGCCCATCAAGCCTTGAAGTTCAGGGAATTCGGCGACCATGCCGGACGCCAGATCGGCTTTGGCCAGGCGGGCAGCCATACGGGCCTTGTCTGCCAGTTCCCCGGCCTGAGGTTCGGTTAATTCAAGTGACCTGGACACGGCATCAGCGATAATCCCACCAGCCAGGTTCTGGACCCTGTGCACACGTTCGGCCACCGTACCAAGTTTGGCATGGAAAACGATTTTCTCCAGCGCTGGCAAGAGGCTGTCGAGGGATGATTTACGGTCTTGATCCCAGAAGAATTTGGCGTCGGCCAGACGGGCGCGCAAAACGCGTTCGTTCCCGGCGACAATGGCCTTGCCGCCATCATCGGCTTTCAGGTTGGCCACAACAATAAAGCGCGGGGCCAGGTCACCGTCGGCTGTTTCAAGCGAAAAGTATTTCTGGTGGGCGCGCATGGAGGCCGTCAGAACTTCGCGCGGGACTTCCATGAATTCTTCGTCGATCTTGCCCATCAGGGGCACCGGCCATTCAACCAGCCCGGCAACTTCGCGCAGCAAGGCATCATCGGCCTGAACGACAAGGCTATCACTTGCGGCTTGTTTATCTGCACCAGCGCGGATCAGGTCCTGGCGTTCGGCCGATTCCAGAATAACCGAGGCTTCAAACAGTTTTTCGCGGTAATCGGCAAAATTCTGCACGGCGAAATAGTCCGGCGCGTGGAAGCGGTGCCCGGCTGTTTGGTCTGAAGATGAAATGCCTGCATAGTCGAAGGGCACAACGGTTCCATCAAACAAGGCCAGAATGCTTTGCAGGGGACGCACCCAGCGAATACTGCCGTTACCCCATTTCATGGATTTGGCCCACGGCAAAGCCGCACAGGATGCGGCACATATTTCACCCAGCACATCTATGCTGGCGCGACCCTGTTTTTCGATCACAGCAAACAGCACGTTGCCTTTGGGTGTTTCACGTTCTTCGACCTGGTCGCGGGTCAAACCAACAGATTTCAGAAAACCTTCAATGGCTTTTTCCGGGGCATCCGTTTTGGGGCCTTTGCGTTCTTCTCGTGTGTCAGGTTGCTCGGTTGGCAGGCCTTCGATAACAACGGTCAGGCGGCGCGGGGTCGCGAAGCAGTTCACTGTTTCATGGATCAGGCCAGCTTCGTTCAATCCGCTGACAACAAGACGCTTAAGATCAGCCGAAGCTGTGGCCTGCATACGGGCAGGAATTTCTTCGGAACGAAGTTCGAGCAGGAATTCAGCCATCGGTCAATCCTCCCCGCCATTTTTGACCAGCCAGGCTTCACAGCAGGCCTTGGCCAGGGTGCGTACACGACCAATGTACGAAGCGCGTTCTGTCACGCTGATGACGCCGCGGGCATCCAGTAAATTAAAGGTGTGACTGGCTTTCAGGCACTGGTCATAAGCGGGCAGGGCAAGTTTGGCATCCAGGGCCAGGGCGCATTCGGCTTCGGCATCCTTGAAATGCTGGAACAAACGATCCGTGTCGGCCACTTCAAAATTCCAGGCCGAAAATTCCTGTTCGTTTTGCAAATAGACGTCACCATAGGTTACACGATCTGATCCCTTGGCCCCATTCCAGTCCAGGTCGTAAACATTTTCAACGCCTTGCACATACATGGCCAGACGTTCCAGGCCATAGGTGATCTCGCCTGAAACCGGGCTGCATTCAAAGCCACCGACCTGTTGGAAATAGGTGAACTGGCTGACTTCCATACCATCACACCAGACTTCCCAACCCAAACCCCAGGCACCCAGGGTCGGGCTTTCCCAGTCGTCTTCGACAAAGCGGATATCGTGATTGGCCGTATCAATGCCCAGGGCATTCAGACTATCCAGGTACAATTCCTGAATGTTGGCAGGCGACGGCTTCAGAATGACCTGAAACTGGTAATAATGCTGCAAGCGGTTCGGGTTCTCGCCATATCGGCCATCTGTCGGACGGCGTGACGGCTGAACATAAGCGGCTTTCCAGGGCTTTGGGCCCAGGGCACGCAAGGTTGTGGCCGGGTGAAAAGTACCCGCACCAACTTCCACATCATAAGGCTGCATCAGGACGCAGCCCTGTTTGGCCCAGAATTGCTGCAGGGTCAGGATCAAATCCTGAAATGAGGGGGCGGAGGCGTTGTTGGCCGCCATGGAATTAATCCCGGTATCCTTGGCACAATACCGCAGAAAACCGGGCTTTATCGACCCGTGGTTGTCCTCGGCCAGTACCTGTTGAACGACAAAATATTTCAAGCTGTTGTGCGCCGCAAACTAGCGACCAGGCCCGGAAGCGTCAATAGCCGGGAATTGACAGCACAGAACAGCTTTCAGGGATCAGTAGGGACAGTTTGCGCGTTCGCATTTGGCCGCAGAATTTGCGGGAACGAACGTGCCGCATTCCGGGCAGGCAATCATGTCTTCCGTGGCAGGACTGCCGGAAGATTTCTTCCGGTCCTCGACACGGTCTTTGCGGTCTTCATTGATCCGGGTCATCATCTTGAAGCCGTACCAGACGGCAGTGACAATGGCGGCCAGAACCAGAATTTTCATAAAGCTGAATCCAAACATACCTCAACATCCGATGTTCAGGGGTGCGTGGTCAAGGGGGATGGTGAAAAAGTTGGGTTTTGTGAATTTGCTTTAAAAGACCAGTCTCTGCCAACACACTCACCGTCACCCCGCACTTGATGCGGGGTCTACGCGTCAGAATAAATGCATTCTCATTTACTTAGGCATGGATGCCGGATCAAGTCCGGCATGACGGAATGTAAGAAGGTCATCGCTCCCGCGGGCACAAAAAAACCCGTTCTGAAAAATCATGAACGGGTCGGGCCTGCGGGATGAGTGTTTGATCAGATCAATCTACCGGAGTTTCTTTCGTTTCGATTGAGCGTGTCGCGCCAAATCTGTCAGGGTTGGATTTAGGGGCAAACGGAATTCTTCCTCTTCGACCTGGGGCTGCGAAAATGGATCAGCCATGGCCAATCGCCGGGCGACAGACTCTTTTTTCACCAGGTCCGGATATTTTTTGATCGCCACGGCCACAGCTTCGTCCGGCCAGGGTTCATAAATATCTTCATCATAGCCCATGGCCGGATAACTCATCTCAGGGGCCGTCAATTCCTGGCCATCCCGGCGCACCAATGGCGGCAACTGCGGCTTGCCCATATTCGGATAAAGATTATTCAGCAATTTGCGCCGTCGGGCATCCTCGGCCACATGGTCGGGAACGGATGGGGCAGATGATGTAACGCTGTTCACGGGGGCTGTGTCGTTGCGCTTGGACAATAAGGCGTTGAGTTGTAAACCCTGGGTCTGCTGAGAAGGAGGGGTGATATTTACACCGTTCGTACGTGATTGTGGCGTTTGATGATTCCCGTATCCATCAGCATGATCAAGGTTGTCGAAGCCACGTATTCCTGAATTAAAAGGATCATTCTGTTCGCCGTTCACTGGCGCTTTATTGTCATCTGGTTCTGATTCTAGAGCTGTAATTTGGGCTTTGATAGAGTCAATATTTTTGTTGATAATTATCATTGCACTTACTGCATTGTTCATACCAGCGACAATGTCATCGTAGATTTTCTTTTTTCCTCTTCGCTCCGCTGATTTTGGCGGCGCGCTAATATAGTCGTCGTACGCTCCAGATTCTTTTCCTTTTAGATTCCAGTATATTTTGTCTTGATCTGACCACAAACTTTCCTCTGCGGTCAATTGTTCCCTAAGTCTGGTTAATCTTTCAGCCTTGCTGGCCATCGTCTTTTCCTCATTAAAAAAGACCGCGCATGGCGGTCTCGGATTTCTTGGGTGATTGTTAGGTGTTTGCTGAATATTCTACTGTTCGTTCATATCGTTTCCTTTCGACATTTGGTTTTATTGCGACTGTTGAAATAAAGAAAATGTGGAGTTTAATGAAATCCGTGTGGTCGACAGAAATACCTGTATGAGTGATTTTATGGAGAACTGAATCGCCCGGATTATCTTGAGAAGCCAAACATATTGAGACCTGTCATTTCGTATGTTGCCATTAGTAGTCTCCCGAATGTTTCTGCTATTCCGTCGGACAGAAATTTATATTCACGGATATTGCCAATTTTCCGGGGATTGATGCCTTGAATATTCCCCTCCAGAACAGCCGAAACGTCCTTGCCGTTCAGGTCAACAAATCTTGCTTCAAGCCCGCCCCAAACCAGATGCGGATAAAAATATTCACTGCGATCGGAATTTGGTAGACACGAAAATTTGTCATTGACCTGAATGATCTTCAAATGCCCATCATTTTCACAGAGGTCTTTGGAAGGCAACGCCAGTATCTTGCTTAAATAGGGGTGAGGATATACGCGATCCATGAGGACGTAATCTCCGACTGAAACAATATCTGTACCAAGTATCCTGTGGTCATATTCGATGATGTCATGCACGCAAAATTCAGGGCAAAGTTCATTGTTATCCAGGACAAGAAGTCTCGAATTTCCTGGATTGTGATAGGGAACGGAATACAGCCCCAAGGCACAAACCACGATCAGAAACAAATTGATCCCTGGTTTTCTGTTCTCCAGATTTCCTAAATCCAGCGCCAACAATATCCAGGAAGCGAGCTGAACCAATATTGCAATCAGAATAGCAAAGTCCTGTACCGGATGCGTTTCAGTGGACAGGTCATATGGCAAGTTAATCGTTACAAATTCGGCAGCGAAGTAGCTTGTCAGTAAAAGACCTCCAAACAGTCGTCTATTGCTAACGATTTGATGCAGACCCGGCACAATGACGAAGACCGCCAGTCTGACGAGATACTTCACCCCACGTCCGACAGTCCAGTCTGGTGGAAGAAACGGTATTCTTGAACGCATGAGATCCATACCCACTACTATGAAGGGATTAGAGGGGGTTTTTCGGAAATGGTAGGACTTTGGTGAAGTGGGGCAGTTCAGGCGCAGCATCGAAAATGAAGCATGGATGCCGCATCAAGTCCTGCAGGACGCATTGATTATGTGATCAGCTTCCCGCCGATGCTTCCGGGGTGGCTGCAGCCGGTGCCTTATCCACAACTTCATCTTTTTCCATCTGGCTGAGACGTCGGGCGATGTGGCCTGAGGGTTTGGCGAAGCGGGCGAAGATGAAATAGAGCACCGGCACGATCAAAAGGCTGAGGAAAGTTGAGAACGTGACGCCGCCGACGATGACCACACCCAGGGCCTTGCGGGCTTCGGCACCGGCGCCTGTGCCCAGGGCCAGGGGCAGGGCCCCAAAGGCTGTGGCGATGGAAGTCATCAGGATCGGGCGCAAGCGACTGACCGAGGCTTCAGTGACCGCTGTCAGGATGTCTTCACCTTTGTCGCGCAACTGGTTGGCAAATTCGACAATCAGAATGGCGTTTTTGGCGGTCAGACCAATTAACATCACCAGACCGATCTGGCTGTAGATATTCAGGGTCAGTCCCTGCAAGACCAGGGCAGCGAGGCCACCCGTCAGGGCCAGGGGCACCGACAACATGATAATAAACGGATGCACGATGCTTTCGAACTGGGCCGCCAGGGCCAGGAACACGATGACCAAAGCCATGGCAAAGGTAAACATCATGGTGTTGGACGAATCCCTGAATTCCTTGCTGCTGCCGCCCCAGCTGATCCGGGCATCGCCGGGCAATACATCCTGGGCGATGGTTTCCAGCTCCTTGACGGCATCGCCAATTGTGGCACCGGCGGCCAGGGATGCAGTGATCGTCACGGCGCGCATGCGGTCAGCACGGCGTAGTTCACGGGCCCCGGCGCTTTCGCGGAATTGCACCAGATTGGCCAGCGGGATCAAGGTGCCGGAATTAGTGGAGCGTACATAGATGTTGCTGAGGTCGCGGGGTTTGGAGCGGTCTTCCGGCTTGGACTGCAGGATCACATTGAACAGCTTGCCGCCTTGATCAAAGGTGGTGACATAGCGTGAGCCCAACAGGGTTTCCAGTGAACGGCCTATTTCCTCCACGGGGACACCAAGGTCTGCGGCGCGGTCGCGATCGATATCAACAAACAGTTCCGGTCGGGATTCCTCAAAGTCGGATTGCAGGCCGCGCAGACTTGGCAATGACCGTGCAGCAGCCAGGATCTTGTCGCGCCAGACCATCAGGGTTTCGTAATCCGGACCACCAATGATCAAGCGCACGGGCGCACCAAAGCGACCGCGACCAATGCTTTTGGGACTGACCGGAAAGGCCCGGACGCCCGGGACGGTGACGATTTTCGGAAAGATCTCCTTGATCACTTCGCCCTGACTGACCGTGCGCTGTTCCCAGGGGACCAGCCGGAAAATGATGAAGCCCTTGTTCACCGGACCAGGCCTGCCCCAGCTGGGCGCGACAATGGTCAACATGGACCAGGCATCACCACGGTCGATAATGGGCTGGAGATGCTTTTCTATCTGGCGGGTATAACGCCGCGTGAAATCAAGGCTGGCGCTATCCGGGGCAGAGATCGGAATGAAGATGGCTCCCCGGTCTTCAACGGGTGCCAGTTCCTTGGGTAATAGCCGATCGTTGATATAGATACCCCATGCGGCAAAGCTGATGACGCCGCCAATGATCACCACGACCAAAGGTGCCGCCAGGACGATTTTCAACAATCCACGATAACCATTGTGCATACCGTCAAAAATACGTTCTGTGACTTTGTAGAAACCGCTTTCTTCCTTTGTTTCCCGCAGTAGCTTGGAACACATCATCGGCGTCAGGGTCAAGGCGACGAATGACGAGAACAAAACGGCCGTGGCGACGGCAATGCCAAATTCACTGAACAATCTGCCGATCTCTCCTTCCATAAAGGAAATCGGCACAAAAACGGCGATCAATACGACCGTTGTCGCAATGACAGCAAAGGCGATCTGACGGGTGCCACGCACGGCGGCGAGTAAAGGTTTTTCACCTTCTTCAATGCGCCGATGAATATTTTCCAACACCACGATGGCATCATCCACCACCAGTCCGATGGCCAGCACCAGGGCCAGCAGGGTCAGAATGTTGATGGAATAACCGAGCGACGCCAGCACACTGAGCGAGCCTATGACCGAAACCGGAATGGCAATGGCCGGGATCAGGGTTGCGGTCAGACTGCGCAGGAAAATAAAGTTGACGGCGACCACCATGGCCATGGCGATACCGATGGCAATAAAGACTTCGGTGATCGCGCGGCCAATAAAGACCGACTGGTCATAGGCGACTTCCAGCTGCGTGCCCGCCGGCAACGTCGCGTTCAGCTTTTCCATTTCCTCTTTTACGCCCGTGGCAACTTCCAGGGTGTTGGCCTTGGATTGTTTAACAACGCCCATGCCGATGGCGTTGCGGCCAAGGGTGCGGAAATCATTGCGGGCATTTTCTGCCGCCAGTTCGATTTCAGCGACTTCGGACAGGCGCACAAAATAACCATCTGCCTCCCACACAACCACTTTGCCAAAATCTTCAACGGAACGCAGGCTGGAATCCGTGCGCACGGATATTTCCCGTTGCGACGATTCAATACGTCCTGATGGAAGCTGGATATTTTGTCGTCTGAGGGCGCTTTCAACGTCTTGCACCGTCAGTTGGCGTGCTGCCAGCGCCTTTTTGTTCAGCCAGATGCGGATGGCATAGCGTCGGCCACCGCCAATGCGCACATTTGCGACGCCTGACACGATGGATAACCTGTCGACAAGATAGCGCTCGGCATAGTCCGTAAGCTCCAGCCCGTCCTGGCGATTACTGGTCAGGGCCAGCCACATGATGGCGCGGGCGTCGTCGTCAGATTTGGCAATGCGCGGTGCGTCTGCTTCATCCGGCAAGGAACGAATGGCCCGGCTGACCCGGTCACGCACATCATTGGCGGCGCTGTCCATGTTACGGTCAACGTTGAATTCGATTGTAATCGAAGATGATTCTTCGCGGCTGGTTGAAGAAATATTTGTGATGCCTTCGATGCCTGCGACAGCATCTTCCAGCACCTGCGTCACCTGGCTTTCAATGATCGCCGCCGAGGCACCGCGATAAACAGTGCTTACAGAAACGATGGGGCGGTCGACGTCGGGATATTCACGCACGCTCAGTTTGCTGTAGCCAAACAAGCCAAAGATCACGATGACCAGGCTCATGACTGTGGCCAGTACCGGGCGTTTTACCGAGACGTCGGATAAAATCATCGCTTAACTGGCCTTTCCGGTTACAGCAGGTTTTTTGACAGCCGGCTTTTTATCACCCGGTTTTTTGCCCTTGCCAAATCCACCCTTCAGGCCACCAGGTGGCATGTTTTTCACGGCCTGGCCGGGACGGACTTTTTGCACACCACCAACAATAACCGGTGTTCCCTCAGCAATGCCGCTGAGAATTTCGATATCGCCGTTGATATGTTCACCGGTTGTGACGATAGTTTTAACAGCCTTGCCGTCTTTGACCGTAAAGACAAACTGTTTGTCGCTGGAAGATATCAGGGCCTCTTCCGGTATCAGGATTGCGTTGTCGCGCACCGCAGCAGTCAGAGTCGCGGTCAAAAACATGCCGGGTTTCAACTTGCCTTGTTTATTGTCAAAGACAGCGCGAATTTCGATGGAGCGTGTCGTCGGGTCAACCCGGCTATCGATAGTTTGCACCC
>Ga0233449_1003552_pt1 | contig 11308 bp, 10 predicted proteins | sample SI_124_October20_FD_183012 | JGI IMG/M metagenome (GOLD analysis project Ga0233449, IMG submission 183012) | Seawater microbial communities from Saanich Inlet, British Columbia, Canada - SI_124_October2016_200_MG | ecosystem: Environmental > Aquatic > Marine > Inlet | place: Canada: British... | reverse complement strand
ACACAATCGGTTGTTCGGAACTGATAGGGCATGTTTGCAGACAAATTCGGCAGGCGGTTTTTGTCTGTTCTGTTTCGGCAACATATTTTTTTAACCATGCAAACAATTCCGGAGTCATCTCCGCTACAATGCGTGGAATACCGGAAAGCTCCAGATTTCCCAACTCCAACTCTGCGCTTATTGTTTTTTTCTCATCAAATGTTAAACGTGGAACAAGCTTAGTCAAGGTTTCAGCAAGAGTTTGTAAACGTGTTTCAAAAGTTGTCCGGCTTAATTCATGGAGAATGTCATTCTCACCTTTTCTGGCTAAACAAGTTTCAGGCTTGCTCAAAACAGCGAGACCCATTGCTGCTTCCTTGCCCTCAGAAATCTGATGATCCAGTGCACCTGTTGGACAAGCAAGTACGCAGGGCAGCCCTTTACAGAGAATACAAGCGCCTTGTTGCGGAACTATAAAAGGTGTGCCGATACCCAAACCTTGACTAATCCCGGCTAAATCAATGACCTGAGGTGGACAGACCTGAAGACATTGTCCGCATTTGATGCAGCTTGCGAGAAAGGTGTCCTCATCCAATGCTCCAGGCGGACGCAACAGCAACTCCTTGCTTTTCAACAATGGAACACCTGCAACTCCGTAGACAACCGCACCACCGGCAATCACTGCAGTGGACGTTTTTTTAAAGAAAAAGCGGCGAGTAATTGCTTTTTTCATTTACTTTTTTTATGATTTGAAAGGTGCTGACTTCTCAAGGTTTTGTTGTTTAGAATCATTTCTTCAACAATTTCATAAGACAATGAGTTTTTAACTTCTGCTTTAGTCGCGGAAAAACCGTAGCCCATTGGTGTGTTTGGATCACCATATCTCCAGTTTGCTTCATTAGCGCTGATCCATTTTTCAGTATTTACATCCTGTATCCAGACAAGAGCTTTGTCTTTCCAGGTTTGATTTTTCAACCAGTTCACTGCACAGCCTATATCATCAAACATCTTTGGTTTGCCTTGATGATCCACTACCTGAGCGGCATAACGCCGGTCACTGAGTGCCATGCTGCACTCCACACATAAATCACGATCCCACACAACCTTTGAAGGCAGTTGTTTTTCATTCTTTTTTTCACAACCCGTAAACAACAGGACTAAAAACAACAGCGCTGCCAAACCTGCAACAGTCCGGAAAATGTGACGTGATTTTACATTTTTATAATTTGGCGAAACGTCCTTCATCAAACTAGATCTCCTGTTTTAAATATTTTATAACCCAACCAGGAAAAGGCCCAGCCCAGCCCTAACGGATAAAGGATGCTGTAAAACAAAAATCCTGTGTAACCCATATTATCCAGAATCACATAAGACGCAGGTCCTAGCAGAGACAGTTCCGGATCAAAAAGTAAAATTGCACCTGTGCGGAAAACCTGCAACGGATTCAAAAGAGCAATCCCGATGATAACTTCTTCCATGAGCTGATTTTGCAGCAAAACTCCAATCAAAATCACATCAATGAACAACAGCAGAGTCAGCCAGACTAAAAACGCTAAGCCTAATGCCCACTCCTGTTTGCGTACAAGTGTTGAGATAAACATGCCTGTACCCAGAAAAGCCCAGGCAAGTGAAGCGAGCATCAGAGAATAATAACCGACAATGGGCCACGGGATAGTCAGATTTTTTACTGCTCCCCAGAAAACTGCTCCGCTCAAGGCCAGCAGCACTGGAATAAAAACTATAATAAAACGTGCTGTTAACTTTCCCCAGTAATATGCACCAAGAGAAATAGGTAGTGAAAGTATATATTCCAATACATTTGATTCTCGGTCACCCACTACCGTCCGGACTGTGGTGATTAGAATAAATACAGGTAGAATCGCGACGCAAAGTTGAATGTAGGTAATCAGTAGTCGGCTCAGACCTGTGAAACCTAAGACCTGCGATTCTGTGATCCCCAACGCCAACAGCATAACGATGGCACCGCCAAAAATGAGCGTGTAGAGAAAAAACCATTTTGCCCTGAACGATTCCCTTATTTCGGCTATTACTGTAGTTATGAACGAATTTTGAAAACCCATTAAAGGGAGAGTTAATGTGCTCATTCTGCCTCCATTTTGAGCTCTTTTATCTGCTTTGAAAACTGAGCAATTTCAATAAAAAACTTAGTCCTGTCTGCTTCTGCAAGCTTTCCTGAGTAGAGTCCTGGGTTTGAACCGTTGCTGAATTTCCATGAATCAAGAGTTTTGCGGATTGCTTCACCTTCTCCAGTTATTTGTATTTTGCAGTCGAGTGATTTACCTGCTTTTATTTCGTCTGCAAGCTGCTGATCATGTACAATACGTCCGCAATCCATTTCAATGATACGGTTAATAAAGGGCAACAACTCATCAACTCTGTGGCTGCTGAGCAGCATTGTCGTATTTTGAGGCAGAAGACTCAGTTCATCAAAAAATGCTTTCCTGCCTGCAGGATCAAGATTTGCTGCAGGTTCGTCCATAATGAGAAATTCCGGACGTTTACTTAAGGCAAGTGCAATCAGCAGTTTCTGCTTCATACCACCGGAAAGTTTAAAAAATGGTTTGCCGGCCTGCTCTTCTATATCAAATTCAAGTTTCCCTGCTAATGCATAGACCTCATCTTTCATCGGAGTCAAACTAAGAGCTGCGGAAAAATCAACTAATTCTCCCACACTCATTTGAATCGGTGGAGAATGTTGTGGTACAAAACCTATCTTCTGCAGTACTTCAATTCGCTGTTGACGCGGATTAAGTCCAAACATGCTTAGTTGACCTTCTGCAGTGTATTGCCCTAACAAAGTCCTGATCAAAGTTGTTTTTCCTGCACCGTTTTGACCGATCAGCGCAATTCTGTCACCAATCTTCAACTCAAGTTCCAGCTCGTCCAGCACCTGATGTTGAGCAAAAGATTTGTTAATATTTGAGAGTTTTATCATATTTTTTTATAGACCACTTAGTTCAGAAAATGTCAATTATCGTCGTCTAATTCCTACTTTTCCGTGTAGTGGCTTGGTAATAATGTTAAACTAAATTTTTTAACTATTTTCATCCCACTCTTCGTCAAGATCGTCTTCATCAATTTCAGGTGGTTGATAATCCAGGATTTCTGCAGACAGAAGTAGAGGGTCATTTTCATAAAAAACAGGCTTTGTATCAATCATCAATAGTTTTGGTTCAGAAAGAGGTGCCAGCTTTGCCAGCAGATTCAATCCTGACAACACCGGAGAAGCGTAGTAAAACTTCAGCCATGGATTATCCATCCACAATTGATCAAAATAACTTTTATTAATGTAAGACGTGTCTCCATATCCGTTATTGTCACGATCAAAGCCTTCGTATTCACTCCAGTAATTTGCTTCCCAGATATTATTTTTAGCAGTACCGTTAGAATGGACAGTAATCGGTTCCAGGTTGCCGATAAACTTGTTTCCTTTAAATACATTCTGCTTGAGTGTACTGTGAAAAACAACTCCGTGAATGTTGTATGCAACAGTGTTTCCTAGCATCATGTTGAATTCAAGCGGATCGAAAGGAGACTGGTCCAGGTAAATTCCTGTGGTGCAGTAAACAATACGGTTTTCAATTAGACGCATATTATCCACTTCTTTCATCCCGATGCCCATGCCGGTCGTACCGATAGCATGCCGGATTTGATTGTGACTGAGGACAGAATCGTGACTGTACATCAAGAATATTCCAACCGCACTGTCCCAATAATTATTGTAGCGGACAGTGTTGCCACCTGTATACATGAAATGCAGAGAATAGCGGTTATTCCAGCCTTTATTATGCTCAATTAGATTTCCATCGGAATACCAGACGATCATGTCACGGGAATCGTGAATGGAATTCTTGCTGAAAATATTATTGTTGCTGGCCCAAACCCTGATACCGTCTCCACGTAAACCAAGATCTTCCGGAAAAGAAGAAATATCGTTTTCTATTATTTTATTTTCGTGTGATTCCTTCATATCGATGCCGAACAATGTGTGATGTATACGATTGTTGCGGATGATATTGTGGGAGGAATTAATGGCAATTCCGGCATGGACTTGATCGTGACTTTTTCCGGAACCGGTGATAATCATGTTCCGGATAGTCACACCGTTTGCAACTATGCGTATTACCGTGCCTTTTGCCTGGCCGTCGATCGTAACTTTGCCCTCTCCATCAAGGATGAGAGGGCGGTCGATCACCACTGGACCATAGTATGTTCCGGATTCAAGTGGAACTTTGCCGCCGGTTGGCGTTTGATTTATCAATTCCTGTAGAGTTGATGCTGTAACATTCAGCGCTGAAAAAGCAAACATCACAAAAAACACTACCAACTTCGAAAAAGAGGCAACAGAATGATACATTTTTCTTAGCCCAACTGAGAGGCTTCACGCAGTGCGCGTCGCTTGATCAGTACTGATAATAACAATAAAACAAAAACCGAAAGCAACACATAAAAACCAATACTTGGATAAGAATGTGTGACAAACTGCGCGACTTTGCCATCACCAATCACAGTCGGCATAAATGGTTTTACTTCAAACGCTCCGTATTCATGTAAATTGTGTCCAAACCAATACAGCCAATAACTGTAAAACCCCAGATAGTACCAGGGAACAAGTGCTGGAACAAACCCCAAAATCCACCAGCCCGGCCCTTTGTAAAAAAGGAACACAACTATCATCAACGCAAAAAGAAAATAGACAAAAGGCACAATTTTTCTTACAAAGAAAGCACCAACGTCCATTGGATCCATGCCGATGTAGTGGTTGATGACGTTCATTTCAACAACTTTTCCTCTGAAATCTGTCAGTGTGAACAGCACCGGAATTCCATCAGGATATGCGTCTTTTGGATATTGAGGTGCTTCCAGAGAAACTTTCCAGACAGGCATTGTCTGATAGCCAATCAAATATGACCATGCTCCTGTAGGAAAGTAGGCATACAGGGTATCACCTAAATTTCCTACTTGTTCATGAGCGACATCTACTTCTTCATATTCGTCTTCCTCCAGCAGGAACTCAAAAGGTTGAAAAGACAAATTTTCTTCATCAAATTCAAGCTCGTCCGTAACTGGATCTCTGTACTCAAAAAACGGCCCGCCTACATATGAACCAACGAGTAATACCAATGCTAATACAGCCATAATTTGGCTCAACCGCAGGCGTTTATTAATTTCTGCAATACTATTTTCCATATCATTATCAGATTCGTGTCGTTAAACGTAATTAAGTTACTTCTTGCTGTCCCAGTCGCCAGCAATCATCGTTTGACGTGAAACCCAGTCCATCACAGCCAGCATATCCCGCTCAGAAAATCCGGATATTTGTTTGACCATTTCCGGATTTGCATTACGACGTTTTCCATCTTTAATCCAACGGAACTGGCGCAGTAGATAATGATAATTTTGTCCGGCAATTACAGGATAGTAATTTTTTACATCGCCCTGTCCATGATCACCGTGACATCGTACACAGTTTTCTTTGTATATTTCTGCACCATGCTCCAGATCGACACCTTCTCCTACTATTGCACTAGACATTGGCAGGGTTTGGATGAAGGCCGACACATCGGATAATGTCTGCGGACCACTCTTTTCTTCGTCAAAAATATCCTCTGTTGCAGCACGTAAAGCTTCAATGTTTGCAAAAGGATACATCGTAGGGTTGTCGCGGTTTCCGATGCGTATGTCTGCGATTTGTTTAATAATAACTGTCGAGTGTTGTCCCGCCAATTGAGGGAAGTTTCCGCCTGGATCACCGTTTCCTCCTGGCTGATGACAAGCTTGACAAATTTCCTCATAAATTATCGCACCGTCTTCAATGTTTCCTTCCAGTTTCATTGCTTCAATTGCTTCTTTAACTTTGGTACCCCACTTTCCTCCAAATTCTTCTGTTGAAGTCAGCTTAGCCGCAGTCTGCGCAAAAACCGTTGAACTGAAAATAAACAAGCTCAAAGTAAATACTAATATTAATTTTTTCTGTGTCTTTTTGATTATATGCGTATTCATTACGCCTCCTTGATTAGAGTAGAGATTATGCAGAATGCAATTGTATAAAGCTGAAATAATTCAATATTTTAGCTAGTTCAACTAAATTATTTGAACTTATTCTCTGACTTGAGATAAGTAATCAGCAACTGCCTGAAGGTCACCTTCTTTGGCGGTGCTGTCAATCATGATTTTAATTCCCAACATTGCGGCGCTCATGCCGTTGTTGCGTCTGCCTTCGAAAATATCCATCATTTGAGTGTACAAATATTTTGAATTCTGACCTGCCAATTTTGGGTATGCTTCAAAACCAGGCATTGGATCACCTTTCCGGTATTTCCAGTTGCCGGTCTTTTTACTTTTTCGATCACGTTTTCGCACCATACCTTTGCCTTCCTGTCCGTGGCAGGCAAAGCAGGTGAGACTCATATACATTTGTTTACCGCGTTGAATAGTTGCTTCATCAGCGGCAAAAACAGTTGAAGCTCCGCTGATGATAAAAGCGGAAAAAAACAGTAGGCTTTGTCGAGTAATTAGTTTCATAGGTTCCTGTTATATCGCAATAAAAAAGCCAAGAGAAAATTTTGTTCTCTCTTGGCTCAGGTGAGAAATAAGCGCTCTGAAGCGCAAATTTATGTTTATTCTCCGTCCACCATTTTCTTGGCAAAGATTCCACGGCTGGCGGTTTTTACTAAATACTGCCAAGCCATTTCCTCACTTCTGGCTGCATCTTCCCAGTTGCCTTTACCAGCAGCTTCTTTTGCACTGGCACGCAACGGATAATGCAGTTTGAACTGCTCTACAGCATCATAAAACTGCATTGCTGCATCTACATGGAGTATTTTCCTGTCTGTCAACTCTTCAATGAGTTCATCAGGGTCCATGTCATCCAGTTCCTCTATTTCACCCATCACTTTCTGTACACCTACTGCAGATCCAACTGGATCTTTGGCATTGCAAACATTCAGTGATGAATCCACTAACTTAGGACAGACATAGTTAATGACACCGGCAATAACTCCGATTGTGCCATTGTTGACTTTCACCTTTTTCTCATAATCACTTTTCGCGTCAGCCCAAGCAGACTGCGAAAAGCCTGTCAGCAAAAAGACTGAGAATGCTGTCACTAACATTCCTTTTATTAATTTGTACATAGTACTCCTCTATTAATTTTGGTCGTTATCCGACACAAGTATTGAACAAAAGACAACTCACCCTGCTCACCGGAAGACTTTTCAGCAGTTCCGGAAGCAAGGTTGGTGGTTTAGGGTTTGACCAGAAAATAACCGGTCATCTCCAGATGCAATGCTGAGCAGAACTCAGTACAGTAGAAGGGGTAAACGCCTTCTTTGTCTGCAACAAATTTGAAAGTTGCAGTTTCACCTGGCTCAATACTGCCGTGAACGTTGTAATTATCCACTGCAAAACCATGAACCTGATCCTGCGCACGTTCCACATTTGTGATGTGCCATGTGATCTCGTCACCCACTTTAACCTCAATTACTTCCGGGCTGAAGTGACTGCGGATTGCAGTAGCGTAAATGGTGACTTTGTTGCCGTTTCGTTCTACACGCTCATTACCGGCACGCACATAATGTTCAAAGTCCTTTTTGCTGAAGCGAATCAACGGCTTCAATTTGTCAGCTTTGATCATTTGCACATAATGTGGTTCTCCCAGAGGCAGAGGCATATCATAAAGCAACTGCATTGGACGGCCCGCTGTGATATCAATCAACTGATGGTTCTGCGGATGCAAAGGTCCTACAGGTGAAAAACGGTCAATCGCTAATTTATTTAATGCAATCAGATACTTTCCGTCAGGATCCACAGTATCACCTTCTGCGGTCACCAAATGACCGATATTGTAGTGAATTGGAATTTTATTGAGCACTTTACCTTTCAAATAATCCCAACGTACAACCATCGAATCGACATAGAGAGAGGTGTAAACCACACCTTTTTCTTTGTCATACTGAGTATGCAATGGTCCCAAACCAACGTTTACCTGAGTATGCATTGATTTTTTCATATCCAGAATTGGAATTCCCCATGGGTCTTTACCGGCAAAATCTTTGTTATCCACCAATGCCTTGATTTTCTTAAAATCATAAACAGTTGTGTGAGTATCAAGTTTTCCGGAAACAATGATGTAACGTCCGTCAGGACTGACATCTGCACCGTGAGGGCTTTTTGCTTCAGGCAGGAGGAAGAGAGCATTCGCTGCTACCATGTCTTTCATGGAAAGTACTGCATGTCCATTAAATTTAGTGAACTTGCCGGCCTTGAAAAGTTTCTCCGCAGCTTTCCAGTTTACGATGTGCATGTAGTCAGTGTCTTTAGACGACATACCAGCTTCGTTTGCCAGGCGGTGTTTCCACTTAGTGTTGCCTTTACCAAAACCACCGATATAGAGTTCAGTGTTTACGGAGTTCGTGAAAGACCAACCTTCACTTATACCTTTTCCTACATCACTGATGTCCTGCATATATGGAGGCATTTCAACAGTAAATGATTTTTCAGGCAGTAACCGACCCTGCTTACTGGCATACTTGAGAATGTTTTTCTTATGTTCTTTTAAACCACCTGCACCAAGTTTCTCAGACACAGCAGCCAAAAATGCGGCTTCTCCGTGAAATTCTTGATTCATCAAGGTTTTCAAACCTTTGGTAGGAACACCCTTTTTCTTTAAGCGCCGTAGTGCTTTACTGGTAAGAGACATCAAAGCATTTCTGTCAAACTTCCAATATGTAACTCCACCACGATACTTTTGCTGGTATTCGTCTAGGGAAACATATTCTTTTCCGTAAGGAGCTGGATATTGTGCTGCTTCCAAAACATAATCAGTGTTTGGAGTTACAAAAGTTCCGCCGTGTTCTGATTTGAAAATCGGATTTACGACTATCTGCTTTGTTTCAAAAGTTGACAAATCGATCACGGCAATCCGTGGATTTGCTTTGTCATTGATGAAAAGGTACTTTCCATCGTAATCACCGTTCGTTTCTGAAAGAGCAGGATGGTGAGTATCTCCCCAGCGGATTTCTCTTCCATCAATCTTTCCTTCTTCCAGGATTTTCATACTTTCTACTTCACCATAACCGTAACCCTGCCACGGTTCAGGTGTAAAAACCGCGATATACTTGAGAATGCGCATCGAAGGCACTCCATAGACAATCACTTGTCCTGACTGTCCTCCGGAAGAAAAAACAAGATATTCATCTTTCTTTCCTGAAGGATTAAAAGTTTTTGCTGCGGCCAGCAGGTCTTTTTCGCTTAATCCGCGTTGCTTCATTACTTCCTGCAGCGATTGCGCATAAGCTGCTCCCGCTACTGTAAGAGCCACACTCATAACAACTACCATTCGCATGACCTTCACTAGAACACTCAACATCGTTCTACTCCTACATCTAGATTCAACATTTATATAAGCCTCAGAAGAGGCCGAGACTCCTTTTACTTCTATGACAAGAGCACCGAAGAAGGCAGGAAAAAACCTCGATATTCAGAATCTCAAATATATCTAAATGTGACTATACGCAAATTTACGGAGTTAAATGCCGAAGAAGGTTCTGGCAAAATTTCCGGAGGGAAGAATTAGGAAGAAATGGACTTTTTTGGTGCAGACTAATCCTGCGCTGCATACCACTGATAAACTTGATGAAGACCTTCCTTCAAGGGGATACGTGGCTTCCATCCCAATGAATTAATTTTGGAAATATCAAGAATTTTTTGGGGAGTACCGTTTGGATATGAACTGTCAAAGTCAAGACGACCACTAAAGCCGACAACTTTCTGAATAGTTTCCGCTAATTTCCGGATCGTCTGGTCTTCACCACAGCCGACATTGACTATTGCTGAATCATCGTAACTTTCCATCAAAAACAATAGTGCCTCAGCAAGATCATCTGTATGTAGAAATTCACGGCGTACTGTGCCGTTACCCCAAATGCTGACTGACTTTGCATTTGAGAGTTTTGCTTCATGAAACTTACGGATCAGGGCAGGCAGTACATGTGAGTTTTCCGGATGAAAATTGTCGTTTATTCCATAGAGATTTGTAGGCATTGCAGAAATAAAATTTGTTCCGTACTGTTGATTGTAACTTTGACAGGTTTTGATACCTGCAATTTTAGCCAACGCATATGCGTCATTGGTTGACTCAAGTTCGCCGGTCAGCAAATATTCCTCTTTAATTGGCTGAGGGCAGAGTTTCGGATATATACAGGAACTGCCGAGAAACATTAATTTTTCAACTCCGTGACTCCATGCTTCGTGGATGATATTCGTTTGCACTAGTAAATTCTCACGCATAAAATCAGCAGGGTATGTGCTGTTTGCGTGTATTCCTCCAACTTTTGCTGCCGCCAGAAAAACATATTCCGGTTTAGTCTCAGCAAAAAATTTCTGCACAGCAACCGCATCCATCAATTCCAGCTCTGCATGTGTACATGTAATTAAATTTTCAAATCCTTTTTGTTCAAGTGCTCTGATGATTGCAGAACCGACCAAACCGCGATGCCCTGCGACATAAATACGGGAATTTATTTTCATTACTTATGCTTTTTTTCTTGGGGGATTTTTATTTATTTTTGCGAATCCAGACAACCAACGCTGCAAAATATTATTCAGTTTCAATAAATACTATGTAGCTATCATACATTTGATTTTCTATGGTACAAGTTTTTTGAAATTTTCAGAATTTTCTTTAGGACACATTGCATTTAATTGTTGCTGAAAAGAAACAGTACTTTTCATTAACAAAAGATTACTTGCTCCAAAACGCATTTTCCATGATAATAATGTAAGAGAAATATTTGCTTTCCTCAATACATCAGCATGTCCGAACTCACTTTAAAACAAGAAACAATTGAACATCTTCTGCTTGGAGATTTCCAGGAACCACGCTCGGTTTTAGGTTTTCACGAAGTCCGTAAAAAGAACTGTCAGCGAGTTTGGATTGTACGCGTATTGGAAACTGAAGCCAGCAAGGTTTATCTTTTTTGGGATGACCAGACAGAGTCGGAAGCAGTATTGATGAAAAATATCCACTCCGGAGGATTGTTTGAGTTGAAAATTCCACCGCGTGCAGAACTCAAACCTTACAGTTTGAAAATCATTTACAAAGACGGTAACAAACACATACGTCATGATCCATTTTACTTCTCTCCGCAATTTACGGAATTCGATCAATTCCTCTTTGGTCAGGGAAATCACCACCGACTTTATCATAAACTAGGTGCGCATCCAGTAACGCTGGACGGTGTCTCCGGAACTCTTTTTGCGGTTTGGGCACCTAACGCCAAACGAGTAAGTGTGGTTGGTGACTTCA
>Ga0233449_1003545_pt1 | contig 11326 bp, 10 predicted proteins | sample SI_124_October20_FD_183012 | JGI IMG/M metagenome (GOLD analysis project Ga0233449, IMG submission 183012) | Seawater microbial communities from Saanich Inlet, British Columbia, Canada - SI_124_October2016_200_MG | ecosystem: Environmental > Aquatic > Marine > Inlet | place: Canada: British... | reverse complement strand
TAAAAGCAGCTCCAGTATCATACTTTCCAAACGCACCTTCATTTATAGGCATTTTTAATTTATATTCCATAAAATTGGATTCGGATAATTTCTTTAATAATTTCTTTTGAAACTTCTTCTTTACATCAGGAGTCATGTCCACCCCACCACTCAATACGCTAGTTAATGTATCTAATGCCTTTTTCTTTCCTTGACTTTTAACCAAATCTTTAAATGCGTCCTTTATAGACACTTCTTTAAATTCATTTACTGATTCTTTAAATGATGCTTTAAATCCGTTTGATATCTTTTTAAGTGCTTGCATCAACTTGGTTTCCTTTTTAATATTTTTATCCCATATAGTAATTTTACCATCTTCACTTATATGAGCTATATTTTTAAAATCACCACCTTGACTTTGATTTCTATCATATATGGTTAAACCATTACCTTTAAAAGCGGCTCCAGTATCAAATTTTCCAAACTTACCTTCATTTACGGATTCTTTTAATCCGAAATCACGTAAGTAACCATAGGATACAAATCTTAAAGCATCATCTTGATCTACTTTGTATTTCTTAGCCAGTTTAATGACTAAATCTTTTGTAAGTTTTGAATTAGGTAAGTTATCAATAGCTTTTGAAAATTTAGCATCTACGAATTCACCGGGATTTTTCTTCAATACTTTTTCATTAGTAGTTTGATATTCTTTAATAACATCATCTAAAATCGTATCAATCATTGGATTGAAATCGGGACTTTCTTTCTTCAAACGACTTTTTTCAGCTCGTCCTCTATTTTTTGATTCTTTTTCAAATCCCACGATTTTTCCCCCTTTGTGTGAGGCGTCTTTACCATCACCATTTCCATAAGTACCTTTATCTCTATTGTACTTATTTAATTCTGCTCTATATTTCTTTGATTTATCAGAAGATTGAAACTTCTTATACTCGTCTTTATAATCCCTATCGGCGGACTCGTCTTTTTTTTCTTTTTCCCACTTCTTAGCCATTTTAGGCTTAGTAGCATGCATCCATTTCCGTTGTTTTTCGGATTTAAAGGGCATCGAATTAACCCCTCATGATTGAGTTGATAATTCTTTCTATATTATTTTCTGGAGTCTTAGGTTGAACGGATTCATTTACAGGTCTCATAAATGCACCATGTGTGGATGGATTTGATACGAAATCGAAAGCTATTAATTCAAAGTCAGGTTGAACCTCTACTGTATCCTCGCCATCTGCTTCTTTCATTGGCTCAACACTACCTAATCCCCTTGAAGAAATACCAAGTTTAATACCTGATTTAAATAATTCTTTCAAGATATTACCAGCGGGTGTAGATAAGACTTCAACTGTTCCTAATAAATCATCACCATCCCAATGCATCTCAATAATATTATGTGAGGCATTGTTTAAATTAACAACAGAACTATCAGGATGGTCTAACTCACCTAATGCTCGTCTTTCTGTAACCTGATGTTCTAAATATTTTCCGACTTCTTTTAACAATACTTCTCTTGGATATACACGTCCATTTTGATTCTTACTTTCTGCTCTCTGTAATACACCCTTGACGATTAATTTTCCACCGTTATCTTTAATTGATTCATCAATTTTTGTTCTTGATATATCAAAAGGTCTAACATCTACTAATAATTGTTTATTCATTATTTTACCCTACGTTTCCTGTGTATACAAAAGTTATATCGCCGGTAGCAGCAGTTGCTGATGTCCAAGCAACTGGATTAATATCAAGTCTAACTGGTCCAGCATCAGCCACAACGGTTGAACCACTTACATATGTCGCTAAACTTCCAGATTGATATGCAAATGAATAACTTCCAGCTCTATTTACCATTATATAATTAGGTCTATCAGTAATAACTGTAGCAGCTGGATTTATTGACCGACCATAAGCACTTACTGGTATTGCTTTTGGTATTGATTTTGTACTATCATTTGGATCTACTTGATACATTAACGTCCTCCCCAAGAGTTTCTTTTAATCCAAATATCACGTAAGATATCGGATACTTCTTTTCTTATTTGTTTTTTAATTTCTTCCATATCACTACTATCAATACCCTCATCCATGAATTTATAGCCAGTTTGTTTTTCAAGATTTTTCTTCTTCTTCTTACTGGTCTTTCCAAATGCATTAGGTGTTTCAAATCCAGCAATACTTGCCGTTGAAGTCATTTCTTTTAACTTCTTTGTAAATAATCCCCGCGTAAGTTCCCTTACTAACGAATTAAATTTTGTTGAGTTCTTTGTCAAGTTCATAATATCTCAATAATTGAACGACTGAATTATCATCAGTTTTTCTTGATTCATTTAAACAAAATTTATCAACACAATTAACTGCTTCTTGTAGTTTGATTTTCAATACCTTATCTTTAATCTTACTTACTTTTTTATTCAGTTTAGTTTTTAAAACGGGTATTTGATTTTCTACAAATAAAGAAAAATTATTAGTATTTGAAATGCTACTAATATATTCTTTTAATACTTGTTTTTGAGGATCACTCAAATTAGTATATTTTTTATTAAATTTTTCTAACAAAGCCTTGTAAGATAAAATTCTCAAATCTTTATCTTTCAATTCATCATACATAAAAGTATCAGTTTTTTTAGTAGTTATTGTAGTAACATTTTCTAAAATAATAAAATAACTTTCTGTCTTTTCATCAGCACTTAGTTCACCAATACCTTCAAACAACTTATAAGTAGAGGCATAGACTTTATAATTAGGTACGCTTGAAGAAAATAATTGATTAATATCATAATGTTCTTTAATACTCTTTATGATATTGTATTTTTCTCTTCGTAATACGGAATTATTTAACTTTCCCCGTTGTCTTAATACCTCAGACAAAAAGAAATCAGCTTTCTTATCTGATTTAAATTTTTTCGATGTTATCAAATTATATAATGCCAGTTCTTTTCCAATTTCGGTATGTTCATTAAATTGTTTTTTAATGATTTTGATTGCTGGTGAATCTTTTTTCTTATTCAAAACATCTACTGTCACCTGTCTTAGTAGAAATTCAAATAAAAGTCCAGCATTTCTCAATTTACTATGTCTGAATTTGCTCATAAATGTTCCGTTTTATTTCTATACAATTATTCATATATAAATATAATGTAATTTAGAATAAGTGGGTATTTACTCTTCTATTATATTATCTTCACTTAATAACGAAGAATCTTTTTTAGGGAATTTATTCTTTAATTGACTTAAAATACCCTCACGAGCAACGGCAGTATGTGCTTTATTAGTAGCTAATGGAGAACCACCCTTAAATTCCCTCTTTCCATAACTTCTATCGCCTTTTTTAAGCTTACCGTCATCTTCTCTTGGTTTATTCTTACCAAAGTGTTCTTTTTCACTACCACCCCAATCACCAGGTCTTGCCATATCATCATCTTCTTCAGATGACTCTACTGGTTGTTCAGCGGGGTCTTGACCTTCACTTTCTATCTGTTCGAATCTATATTTTTGTTTTGTATCTTCAACAATATCTTCAAATATTTGTTTTTTCTTATCATCTGAAAAATCAAATATATTGTCATAAATCCACTTACGTGAAAATAATTTAGTATCCATAGCTTTTTCAGCTAACTCAACTTGCTGATTCATTAACTCAAGTTTCTCTTGCTCATGAATCATAGATGGATTCTGTAATTCTAAATCAAAATCTATTAAATCTGAATCATTAAACCCCTGACTGTATAGATGAACTATACCGATTTTAGTTAATTCACTCACGACAATTTTTTGAAGTCTTTCAATAGTACGAGCAAACCTAACATCTTCAGCAGCCAATGTGGCTTTACCACCACTCAATCCTTCTTCATAACCCAAGAAGGCTTTTGGAATCCTAAGACTTGCCATTAGTTTGTTTCTCAAATATTCAACATCTTCTATCGCATCATTATTAGATAAACCAGGAAGAGTTTCAATAGAAGTTCCACTATCACCACCACGAACTGGTAGGAAATAATCTTCCGTTACACTCTCCATGTTATATTTTAAATTATACTCTCCTGTACTTTGGTCAATAACAGGAATCTTTTTCATCTTATTGATGATTTTTTGCATAAATTGTTCCACTTCTCTCGGTGGTATATTTCCAACGTCAATTTTAAAGATTCTTTTCTCTGGTGCTCTCATGATTCTATGAATTAACATGGCATCTTCCATCAACATTAATTGTTTAAATACCTTTCTACCACCTTCTAATTGTGATTTACCGTATGGTAAAAAATTAGTATCACTCATTAATCTAAAATGAGCAATTTCATAATTTTCTTTTATTTCTTTTTTATCATCTTCTATTTCAAATTGAATTAATTGTGGATTAGCCAAATCGTGATCTTCTAATCTAGTAATATCATAAGCACTTATTGGTTTTACATTCACTACACCATACTTGTCGACAATATCAAGTAATAAATAAAAATCACCATACTTGGTTAGATTTCGTATCCAACTCCATAGATTAAATTCAATATTTATAATATCATAGTATAAATTATGAAGAATTTTTCCAATTTTACTATTCTCCGTTTTTATTTTTAAAAGTTCTCCTTCAATATTATCAATTGTTGATTCATCTGAATAAATGTCAAGAGCAGAAGCAATAATCGGGTCTTGATCCATCATCTCATAGTCTCTAAACAAAGTACGTTTATGTATCTCATAGGCTGCTCTACGATTTTGTGCAGCATGATGTGGATTTGAATAGGTATTTTGCATCAATCGCTGATATCTATCAATAAAGTTTGATTGTAAATTAGTTTGACTGAAATCCAAATCTTTTACAACCAAACGATTATCATCTGTTTTTCTAATTATTACATTAGATTGAAATAATCTACCTAATTTACTAAAAATATTATCTGCCATAATTTACCCCAATAACCAAGTTAAGTCTTCTTTTTCACCATTGACATCCATCTCGTATGGATTATCTTTAGGTTTATTTGATGTCATAATTGGAGATCTCTCATTTAGATTTCCAATTGAATCCACCAAACTACTTTGAAATTCATTTCTCTCTGATTGTATACGAATAGCAGTATCTCTAATCCATAATAATATAGAATAAGACATTACTAAATCATCATTATACCCAGCAAGAGCTTCAGTTTTACTGTTATTATATATAAATACAAAAAGTTCATCAATTAAACGAGTTGATTTTAACTTGACCATTTTCTCTCGTGTATATTCTTCCATCTTTGCCACAAGTAATGGTTTAGTTTTCATTGTAGTTGTAAAACCAGGTACTTTATTCTTATCAATGTTTCTATATCTATTCGTATGTTGATTATCATCATCGACAATTAAATTATTTTTCTCTTGATAAAATAAATTTTCATATCCCCTATCAATAATAGTCTGTAATGTAGCCCAACCTATGTTGTTATTCTCCACTACTAATAGAGCATCATTATATTTAGTTCCTAGTTCAATTAAGAAATTACCAAATTCTGTTGTGCCTAATTGACCTTTATATTCCGCTACTTGTTCCATTTCTTCTAAATCAAATACTTGAGCGGCACTATAATCAGTTCCATCTCCACGTGCTACGTCAGCAGATATTATATATTGTTTTGAGTAATCAGGATATCCCCATATCCAAAGATTTCTATCAAACCCACTTTTTTCCATAGGTTCACAGCACATTTTTTCTTTATACCACCCCAAGATAAGAGGATCAACAACTGAACGACCAGAACTCAAGAAGTCAGCATCACATTCTTGAGCAGCCTGTGAAGGACCTAAGTTCTTATCTTGTTCATCTCTCCAACTTTGGTCTCTATCAGGATGCGCTGACCAGTGAAGTTTGATTGTATTGAATGCATTAATTCCATCCGTGGCATCCAACCAAGTTTTATGAAACCAATTACCAACACCATTGGGTGTAGAAATGGCTATACATTGACCACCAGTTGCAAGTGTTTGTTGAGCAGCAGTCCATATCGTATCTATTCTTTCTATAAAAGCAGCCTCATCGAGTATTAATAAAGACAATGCTTCAGAGCGACCAGCAGATTCATTAGAAGCAATAGCTTTTATCTGACTTCCGTTTTTAAAAATAAGTGAAAGTTTGTTATTTTCAACTATCTGAGTTTTTAACCAACTCGGCAATCCATCATACATAATACGAACTTTAGTTACAAGATTTTTAGCAGTATCTTTCGTAGTGGCAATACACAATACATTCTTATCATTATGAAATAACATCATCCATAAAGAATAAGCAGCACTTAATGTTGATATACCTAATTGTCTTGATTTTAATACAACATTATAATTATTTTCTTGGTATGCCTTTAATACATCATACTGAAAATCATATAATTTAAATTTAATCTTACCGCGCTGTGGGTGTTGAATAGTACAATATTGATTAATAAAATATGACGGGTCTTGAACGCATTTTAAATAATTTACTTTTATTGCTTGCTTTAAATTACTCATCTTCTATGTTCATTGGAAGCTAAAGCATTAGCAACTGTTTTATCAAATGGATTTTTTTGTTTAATTTCTGCTATTTCTTGTTCATATTCCTTTAATATACCATCCCATCTTTTCTTTTCTAAATCAGCAACCCAGTCATTCCATTTACCTTCTCTATGTAGAGTAGCTTCAAATTCCATTTGACAATATTGACACTTTTGCATTCTATCATAAGTTTGTTGGTCAATGGTTTTTAAAATTAACTTTTCACAATCTTTACATTTATCAAATCCTTTTGGTGGTATTTTTGTAATTTGTTTTCTCTTACCATCTTCTTTAACCCAAGTTCTGTTATTGTGGTCAACCCAAGTCTCACCTTCTTTTCTTTCATCTATGGATTTACCCTGATAACCAATCTGTATGGGGCGATTGTAAATCCCCTTTACCATTTTTTTTACTTTTTCTATATTACTCATAACCTTATTTCCTTAAAATGTCATCATGCCAGTAATCTGGTTTAGTGGAGCAAAACTCCCGGTGAATTTGAAAGTTTTACCATTATATTTAAAAACTATCCCCTCGGTTGGAACAATAGCATCTAAACCACCGATGGCATTTAATCTATCTAATTGTATTTTTAATTTGTTTAATTTCTTTATATCACCACCACTTCTTATATCTTTTATAGCTGATTGTAATTTACCTCTCATCTTTTGAACTGATTTTGCTGGATTTACAGCCATCCAACCATCCATGTTCTTTAATATAGTGGCACCCACTTCAAAAAATAATTCCTCAAATGGTTTCATGTTCTCTTTAACCAATCGGGAGTGATCAATCTTATCTGTACTTAATACCCAATCTAAAAACTTTGGATATTCTTTTAAATCTTTTTTAATCTGTGGAATTTTATATGACTTGTCAAAGAAAGCCCATCGTTTTGTCAATTTAACCAAAATCTCATTTGTTATATTTGAATAACCAGTTTGTTTAGCGCCATTAAAAATCCATTCTTGCCAATACGATTGGTGATATAAAGAAAGCGTATCGTTATCTTTCAATCCATAATGTGATTGTAGTTTTTTTAATCTACTTAAAAATTTACCCTTTAGCTTACCAAAATCTTGGTGTTTAGGTACATCCATAAAATGTGGTTTAGTAATCTTATAATGTTTCTGTATGTTTTGATTAACTTGTTTAATCATACCAGCCAAAATTCTAGCACTATCTTTTGCCTGTCCGATTACCCTTGCATCATCATCATATTCCATAGCTCCATGAAACATCAATTCTGTTATATCATAATTTACAACATTCTCACTAGCAGGCCACATCACTTCTAAACTCATCCATTTAGAACCTTCACCAAATATCTTTGTTCTTTGTTTATCACTTAAAGCACTTATTGCTTTACTTAAATCTCTTACGGCATAAACAAAAGCATTTCTAATATCACCTCGTCCTTTAAATTTACTCTCTACGTCCTTTATGCTTAAAGCCGTTTCACCTTTGTTTTTTATATGACCTTTATTACGAGCAGAAATTAACTCACCATCTTTCCAACTTATCATTAAGTTTTGACCATCTGTTTTTTCTGTAACATTATCCTCACGATTTAACTGACCACCTAATCCCATTTCTATAATATTTTTTAAATCTTTAAATGTCAAATCTTTGTCATCAAATGGATGACTCATATGTCCGTAGGCTCCGCCCATTAATAGTAACTCCTTTCCGTTTTTTTCTAAATTACTTGTAAGTGAATGCACTTCTTTTACTATATCATAATCATCGTGTTGGTCATTCCCTCTATTTTGATCTGTATCAGTTGGCTCTTCACTTTCTCCTTGATCTAATGTATTTTTGCTATGTTTAAGAATTGATTTTCTAGTTCTTTTTAAACTATCCGTATATTCATAATCTTGATTTTTTAAAATCATATCAATGTGGTCTAACCATGTATTCCAAAGTTCAGTTCCAACTAAATCTAAATCATTAGCAGCACTTGGTTCAGATACACCAGCAGGTCCAAATGATACCGAACCAACTGGTCCTTTTGGGTATTCAGTATCTTTAACAAAACCAAAATCTTGACTATTATAATATTCATCATCAATCAAATGATTTGCAATCTCCCATCCTAATTTCCCAGCTTCGGTTTCAGCTCTATCACGATACGATTTTAAACTTGATAAAAAACCAGGTCCATCATCTACTCCACCATTCTGTGTGCCTGAACTTTCAAATATCCCAACGTAAAATTCAAACAGTTTTTTGAATTTATTTACCATCATAATATACAACCCTTTATCATAATATCCAAACGTTTTTTTGAAAAACTTTTTCTTTTCTTCATCATCAATTTTTGGATTACCTAATATATCTCGTGTTTTTGTTCCACTAAGACTACCAAATTGAGGAGCAGTTAGAAAATATCCGTGTTCTTCATATCCTTTAATATCATTCTTATTCTTTTTGTAATCCTGATAATACGTTTTACCACCACTTTTTTTAGTACCAGCTTTTAATCTACCAGCATCCTTTTGACCAAAGGCATAAATTACTGCAGTAGTATCTGAATTAAATTTAGATAATAAATTCTTTGCAACATAAGGAGTTTTTTCTTCTATAATACGATTAGCTGGAATACCCATCTTCGTCATGTGTCGAACTTTCTCTTTAAAGTTCATCGGGTGTCTTGGTGGTTTCTTTATATTAGTTGTCGTTATATAGGCTTCATCAACTTGTTTTGCCAACCACTTATATGTAGCTAAATGTCCTGAATGAAATGGTTGAAATCTTCCACCGAATACACCAATTGTTTTTTTGATTTCTTTTTGTTCTTTTATTTTTTTACCCGTGTCCGTTTTAGTAAATGGACCTCGTCTTAATGTTGCAAACTTTACAGGTGTCTCCATACCAAATAAATTCTTAGGTGCTATGATTTTTAACTTAACCATCTTTGAACTATTATCAATACCCAATGTCTCAAATTCTATTTCTTTATATTTCTTACCCTTCATAGTAAGATTATGACCTGTAATAAACTTTTCTACTTTACCACCTTTTACGGCTTGTGCTTCATTTATTGATTCTTTCATTATCTTTTGTTTAGCAACCCATTGTTTTCCACGATAGTTTTTAATTGGTTGTTTAATAAACTTATTAATTCCTTTTTTCATCAACATATTGAATTTATCAATAGCAGCTTTTTCATCTAAAGTTTTAGAATTATCAACCATAAGAAAATTAGCATTTCCAAAAAGACCTTGAAATGATATTTTATTTTTCTGAACATCATTCCAACTTGCCTCTACTAATTCAGGATTAAGTTTTCTTGGTCGTTCCATATTTCTTTTTTGAGCTACATCTAAGTCAGTATGAACAAATACCATAAAACAATCATAACCAATTTCTTCTAATTCTTTCTTTTTTTTCTTTATTGAACCATATTTATGACCTGTTCCATCTATAATCATTCCCAATCTACCATTCATATAAAGTTTTTTACGAGAAGCAGTTAATTCTTTAGCTCTACCTCTAACACCACTATAATCTTCATAATCAGGATCAGTAAGTTGTCGAAATAATTCTTCTGGCATATCATCTAAATCTAAACCAAATCCATACTTCTTTAACATTCTTTCCAATTCACTATCTTGATTGATAAGTTTTAGTCCGGAAGCTGATACATTAATTTTCTTTGGTATTCCAAACAATCCACTGGCAACATATGATTTACCTGATCCAGGTCCCCCAGCAAGAAATACTGCTTTGAGAATTCCAGGATCATTCACTCCTTCTTGAAGTATTGGTTTAGTTATTTCTTCTACTAATTTTTTTAAACTCATATTTTTTCGCCAGTGTTTGTTGGTATAGTCATAGGTATTCCCCTACATCTATAAATATAAGTTATTATAATTCAACTTAATATTAAACTTCTAAACCTCGTCTAAACCAACCGAAATAAAACTTTTCTAAGTCTGGTTTTCTGGTTACCAAGTCAGCATAATATTTAATACGATAAGCCCTTACTCTTTGTAACTCTACATTAGATTCCGTTATTGCCTTGAGAGTCATAGGTCCTAATCCACCATCTACTTTAAGTCCAGCACCCTTGGCATTAGCAGCCTGTTGTAAAATTTTGACACCTCTTGACTTACCTTGATTAACATACATATCAAATGCTATATGTCTTAGATTTTCAGGTAAGGATTCTACTTTATTTTTATCCCAATAATGTTCTTTATAGATTTCTTTTGCACCATCTTTGGTGAGATTTTTGATATCCATATCGGGAAATGACTTAGCCGATATCCCATATTTCGTACCTCCTAATTCACCAACACCTTCTTTACCACCGGTCCAATTACCAGGATCTTTTGAATCATCAGTAAATCCACCCTCATGGTGTAATACTATTTCTATTATTTCATCGAATTTTACTAACATAATTTTAATTCCTAATTATTGTTTTAATTATTTAACGTATTAACTATCTTTGGCAATAAAAGCATCAATTTCCGTAGCTATTTCTGTGTCTGTTAGGGCGTCATTATCCACATTGACAGGAGACATAGCCGTATATCTTGTTATTAAAGCTGCCCTATTCAATTCTACCAAAGTAGATGGAACATACGATCCATCATTAACGACTATACCAACTAATTTACTGCCAGATGCATAGTATCCACCATCTTCTATAAAAGATGGAATACATTTATTTCCATCTGAATTTCTATGTAGTTTATATTCTACTATCATTTTGCTTCTCCAATTAAAGTCATATATTCTTTGTTTGTTATATCAGTAGTTCCGAAGAGTTTCTTACTAACTTCATCTGCATTATTTGAATACTTATCTTTCATCTCATCTA
>Ga0233449_1003543_pt1 | contig 11329 bp, 13 predicted proteins | sample SI_124_October20_FD_183012 | JGI IMG/M metagenome (GOLD analysis project Ga0233449, IMG submission 183012) | Seawater microbial communities from Saanich Inlet, British Columbia, Canada - SI_124_October2016_200_MG | ecosystem: Environmental > Aquatic > Marine > Inlet | place: Canada: British... | reverse complement strand
GGTGCATTGCCGGAAAGCACCCGTGCTTTCAAGGCTGTCCGGGCGGCATCGCCACCGCCACCGGCAACGGGCATATCTGTCCATTTACCGCCATGGGACTTGAAGTCGTCAACCAGAACCTTGATCGCGGCGGCTTCACCACCTGCGGTCCACCAATGCAGAACCTCAACTTCCGGTCCGGCTTTTGCGGCTGAGCTTATCATGCCCGCTGCGACTGCAACGGCTGCCAGTGTTTTTAATTTCATGTGAATCTCTCCCTGTTTTTATTTCTCGAAAATCTCGTTGATAACGACGGCAACTTTTCCATTTGCTTCGCCTGATTAGCTGGAGCGAAGTATAGCGGGCAGAATTCTTCAACCGTCAACGGAATATGCAGCCATTGCAGAAATCAGGGCCAATAACTTTTTGAATCTGTTACCTTCTGTTACAAATCGATGAATATCGTCAATTTTGGCACCACCCGGGGTCGTCAATTGACAGGACGGAGATCAAAATTTGAGCCGCCACATTCTAGTAGTTGATGATGATGAGGAGACGCTTGAACTTCTGAAGGCTTTCCTGTCCCAGGCCGGGTATCAGATTTCGGTAGCACGGGATTCCGCGGAAATGGACCAGGTCATGGCCAAATGGTCCATAGACTTGCTGGTTCTTGATTTGATGCTGAAGAATCAGTCCGGGCTGGATATCTGTCGTGATCTGCGCCAGACCAGTTCGGTTCCCGTCCTGATGTTGACCGCCATGTCTGCAGACCAGGACCGGATCAAGGGACTGGAACTGGGGGCCGATGATTACATGATCAAGCCTTACAATCCTGATGTACTGCTGGCTCGTATCAAGGCAATCCTGAGGCGAATCAGTCGCACACCATCCCTGCAACACCGTTTGCAACGAGGCACCATTCTGTTTGCTGGCTGGAAATATGATCTCGCGCGCCAGGAACTGACACGCAAGGATGGCCTGCTTGTTGTTTTGTCGAACAGGGAAGCAACCTTGCTGGGTATCTTCCTTGGTGCTCCCTGGGTCACTTTGAACCGCGATGAACTTCAGGACACGGTTCAGGCGGACGAAAACACCTCAGTGGCGAAAGGTCGGGCACCGATTGATGTTCAGATCAGCCGTCTGCGACAAAAACTTGTAGGAGACCAATCCGGATCAGACCTGATACGTACCATCCGTGGTGAAGGATACATGTTGGCGACAGATGTCGAACGCGAATAGCCAGGATCAAGAAAAGACGTTGTGGCGGTTGATCCAGCCCAAAAGCATGTTGGCGCGGCTTTTCTGGCTGTTGGGCCTGGGCGTCGTCATCACCAATGGCTTGTTACTGTTTATCTCATGGCAACAGGACAAGCGCCAGGACCGACAGTTCAATGCCTGGCAAATGGGGTTCGAGCTATCACCGGTTGTTGACGCCTTCCTTGGACACAAATCTACACCCGTCGTTCAATTAAGTGACCAACTTTCCTGGCAAATCATAGAACGGGGTGGCAGAACCAGAGCGGAAGTCCTGCAGGCTCAGGGCATGGCTGGCTGGCCGGAACAACTGGTTGAACTTCCCGTTGTCGCCGCGACACCGAACCAGGATCCAACATATATTGCAGCCCTTGCCCCGTTTGCACTCGACCTCGAAACCAGGCAACCAGTGTCCGTGCCCGGATCAAATTCGCAGCGTGGCAAGGTCGCAATCGCAAACACTCTCGCGTGGTTGTCCGGACAAGCCGCGCGAAGTGGCCAGCAGGTCAAGCTGGTTCTGGATCGTGATGACAGCAAGATATTGGTCCTTGAAAGCAATGCTTACTGGCGGAATGAGAGTGCCTTGTCACGCTATGATTTTCTGCTTTATGTGGCCTTGATTATGTTTTTCATGGGCTTGCCCTTTGCTGCCGGGTACATTTTTTCTCCCATCGACGAATTGCTGAAAGCCTTGCGCGACACCAGAAACGAAACGGCACCCATCAAAGCCGATGGTTGTGAAGAAGTTTCCGAAATAACGTTTGCGGTCAATCACCTGGTTGCCCGAATATCAAAACACATGAGTGATCGATTGTCTTTTGTGGCCGCTATTTCTCATGATCTGGGCGTACCTGCCACACGCTTGCGACTGCGTGCAGCCCTGATCAAGGATAGAGAGCTTCGCGACCGGCTGATTGACGACACGACTGAAATGTCCGCCATGATTGCCGACAGCTTACAATACCTTCGAAATGAAGCGACTGAGGAACCTGAAAGAGTTGTCGATTTTGTTTCCCTGGTCGAAAGCCTGTATCAGGATTATCTTGACACTGGTGCCGACATTTTTATGAACGATGATTTTTCGGATGAAGCTGATCAGTCAAATCCGCAAAGCTATCAAATGACCTATCAAACCGTACATTCGATGTTTACGGGTACTGAAACAAAGCTGGATTACAAACAGCATGGCCCCCTGACCCTGACCTGCAAACCCAGGGCCCTGCGTCGAGCCTTGGGAAATCTTGTCGACAACGCCCTTAAATATGGTCAGTCAGCCTTACTGAAAATAGAGGCAGATGCGTCATCGGTCTTGGTGACCGTCACTGACCGCGGGCCTGGCATCCCCGAGGCAGAAATGGGCAAGGTCACGCAGCCATTTTACCGACTTGAGAAATCGCGTGGACGCGAAACCGGTGGCACAGGTCTCGGCCTCGCCATTGTCGATTCCATCGTCAAGGATCACGACGGGTTTCTGTCAATGGAAAATATGATGCAGGGTGGAATGCAAGTTACGATCGCGCTGCCAAGGAATGTACCTGCGCCGGACCAATGAGGCTTTCTCTATGGCTCATGCAGTCAGTGATGTGGCGATCTGTTCCCATTCGTCTTCCAGCGATAGCTGACAAATAGGCTCGCCAGCACGCTGATACCAGTATGCCGCGTTACCGTTTTCTCCTTCCACCCGATGCAAATAAGCGTGGACCCAGCTCCCCGCAGCGCTCTTGTCAGATTGCGATAGTTCGTGTGCTTTCTCCCAATCACCTTTGGCCGCATACCACAAAGCCAGCAAGAGCTGTGGCAGGTCGTGCGGTGGCAGCGTGTCAGCCACTGAAACCTTGAAGGCTTGAAAAGTCATCTTCGTCAGCTTTGTCATTGGTTGCGTTCCTTTTCATCCGTCGCCGACATTTCACTTGCGCATGTAAACAGGCCCACTGGTTCACTTAACCCACGGACAACAGTTTCACCAATTTTTTGAATATCAGTATTTACCAGTTGATCGGCAGTCGACTGTGAGATCAAAAGAGAGGTGCCATATTCCTTGTTCAGATTCTCCAGTCGGGCCGCCAGATTAACCGCATCACCATGTACCGTATAGGTCTGGCGCCCACCCCCGCCAACATTGCCTGCGATCAGCGGCCCGGTATTGATGCCCACACGAATTGCCAGGTCTTCTCCTGCAAAAGTTTTGTTTTGTACCATTTCCAGAAGATCGGTTGCCGCATCGAACGCAAGCTGTGCATGTTGCTCATCTTCAAAAGGAACATTGAAGATGGCGAGAATGGCATCTCCCTGAAACTGGGTGACAACACCATTATGTTTACCAATGATTTCGGTGGCGGCATCAAAATAGGCATTCAATATATCGACAATAGCACGCGGACCCCTGGCCTCGGTCAGGGCGGTAAATCCGGCAAGATCAGTAAACAGAACCGTAGCCTGACGTTCCACCGGATCCAGAGTGCCTTTGCCTGCTATCATCGAATCAACTACAGCTTTCGGCACAAACCGGCCGAACATTTGTGACACCGCTGTCATGTCCCGCTCGGCTTCAAGTTGCCGTCGAACCGTTTGCCGGGCCCGCCGCATGACGATGGCAATTAGTGCCGCAACCAGAATAAAAATGACGGCTTCCTGCAATCGGCTGCCAAGAGACGCAAAATCTTCGTCTAAAAACACCTGGAGGAACTGCTCTTTTGTCGGATTTTCGGGTATGTCAGTCCAATCCAGATGCCGTTCCATCCCCGATGATATCCAGGCAAATGCTGCGATCCAGCCACTGCTGCCTGCGACCCCGGCCCAAATGACCAGGCCGGGTGAAAAACTGAAAGCTGCGACGCCGAGGATAATGAAATAGAGCGGAAAAATGTCGAACCGGTACATAAACGCTTGCCCCAGTTGAACTTCAGGTGTTGGCGGCGCAATCGCGACTGCAGAAGAAAGCAAGGCGATATCGATCCCCAGAAACACATACTTCAACCACTTGCGGTCAAATTTCGACCCAATCAGCCAGTAATGAAGAAGGCCCAGGGCCACAAAAACCAGCACGGCAAGCGTGAACCCGAGAGCCCGATCAGATCCTCGTGTCGTCACCAGCCAAAGGCCAACCAGACACAATGCCGCGATGCGCCCTTTGATCGCGAGTTTTAACCCGGCCTGTTCTGCCTCAGAAAATGTAGTTTCAATATCAGATAGAATGTGCCGGTTCCCCATACTTACATAACTGCCGGACTGACAATTTTATATATAGGTAATAGCCTGTTTTCAGGCGACAAGTTCATAATTTCACTTTCCCCGGTCCCAATACTGCTTATTCTGGATACATCACACTCTCTGAATATAATCAACGAGAACAAAATGACTTCAAACATCCAGGTTGACTACGGACCGCTCAAAAACCTTTCAGGCACATGGGAAGGCCACCACGGCATAGACATTGCCCCCGAGCCAGATGGTGAGGAGAACAACCCCTACTACGAAACAATCGTCTATGAAGACTGCGGGGACCTGGCCAATGCCGAAGAGCAACAGTTAGCTGCTGTTTACTATCATCAGATTGTACGACGCAAATCAAACGACGAAGTTTTCCATAATCAAACCGGTTACTGGATCTGGGATGCAGCAAACGAGACAGTTATGCATTCCTTTGTTATTCCACGTGCCGTCAGCGTCATCGCGGGAGGAGAATACACAGGTGAAACAGACGCAGATGGACGTGCCGTCCTGAATCTTTCTGCCAAACTTGGAGACCCTGACTGGGGTATTATCCAATCGCCTTTTATGTCGAAAAAGGCCTCGTCGCTGGAGTTTCACCAAGAAGTCATCACTGGAAATGACAAGTTGGTTTATGCCCAGACAACACTGGTCGATATATACGGCAAGGAATTTGAGCATACAGACAATAACAAGTTGAACCGGACTTAAGCTCCACCAAAAACCACGAGTAGCGATATCATCACCCGATCAATCCACTCTGAGGCTGGCCAGTTTTCGATAGCAGGATTTGTCCGTAAGGACTGACTGGGAAAGCAAACGTGTGTCATCTTGATCAACCTCTGACGCAATAACGGCATGGGGCATCTGGCCTATTCCATCAACCAGCCGTACGACCACCCACACTCGCCCCGGAGGTCCAATTTTTTCCAACCGTGTTCCAGGCATGAGAGAAGAATCTTTTGGGTGACTATCCATTTTCAGAGTTCCTTCAGCCTTGGGACATCAGCAGCAAACGGCATTCCCAAACGCCTTTATTAGAATTGATTATTGTCGGATTAGGGCTGAGATTAACGAAAAGGAGTGTCTATTCAGATCCTGTTGAACCGCATCTCCTAAATCTGGAGCATGATGTCGCTTTTTTAACGACGTCGACCGCCAGAGGAAGTTGTCTCAACCGACGTGCCGTTTCGCCAGGCATTTGAGCCTTTGCAACGTGGGCAAATTCGCTCGCCTGCCCAGTTGCTTTGGAAAGATGTGGTGCACCTCAGACATGAACGATTCTTCGATTCCTGCACTGGGTATTCAACTATCGGCGTGGCCGTTATCTGCATTTTTGTCATGATCTCTCCAAAATATGTTCAGGCACGGGGACCCAGGTTCTTCCAGCATGTCTTCGCAACCAATAATCGGGACAAGGCCCACTAAACGCCTTTACCACCCCGAAAGTATCTTGCTGACAGATTGCGAAACGCAGTTTCAAACCTTGACGATGGATTTGATCCTGGCACGACGCTCTTTGGCGTGATGAGCGATCTCATTGTCCTGAACCTGGATTGCATTGCGCGCCAGATCCAGAATGTTACCGCCCAAAGACTGATCCAACAGTTCATTCGGCACCCGGCGGTTTGAACTTATTGAGCCGTCTTCATAATGAACGTTGAACATCGCAAATGCGGCGTTCTTGCCTTTTGGTTTCTTCCTGGCCATTGATCTGTTCCCGTTTTTCCGGAAAGCGACTGGTCAGTCAGATAGACCGGTTTCACTAAATCCGTATTGCATTCAGCCCTCGGTCGCTAACTTTGAGTAACCTGAATCCTCGCAGCAGCACCGTGCCGTCCCTTGATAAGAGACTCTGCATGTTTGATCATCTTTTGACCTTCCTGGCCTTTGATGACAAACGCATGTTGCCCGCCGGATTGGGTACATGTCACAAAATGTTGCAAACCATATCTGGTCAGGAAGTTTTCTTCGGTATTCATAATATTTCCTTGAAATTCAGAGCGATAATGCATGCAATCCTCGGTCAAGCCGGGCATATGCATTCGCTGTATTGTTTGGTGTCGCCGGGAAGCCAGGCCAAAAGGCACACAGGCTCAGTCGTCAGACGATAGCGTCGAAGCACTATCACTCGGCTTGAAGTAACTATGGGATCAAATGATCCCGAATCTTGTTATATCGTCAGCAAGTTGCGATCGCCCCCAACATAAGTTGAGGGCGATGCAGAGATTATTCAGTCAATAATCTTCAGGTCTTCTGCGGAAGCTTTTCCGTTTTGACCAGCTTGAAGTTCAAAAGAAACTTTTTGGCCTTCATTGAGCGTGCTCAATCCGGCGCGCTCGACAGCAGAAATGTGGACAAATGCATCATTTGAGCCGTCAGCTTGCTCGATAAAACCAAAACCCTTGCTTGGGTTGAACCATTTAACAGTACCAGTAGCCATTAGTTATTTCCTTATAACAGGCGTCACAATACCGCCCCCACACAATGCGGCAGGCGGCCTTTTTTACGATCACAATGTCAGGGATAACTAAGCTAAGCGGCGTACCGACTATCCAGGCAAGCCAAAACAAATGTAAAACGTGTACCCACATATGGTGTGCACACGTCAAATGTCAATAGATCAAGCAGGACTATAGGCAGAACAGCTACTCTTGTTCAGTTCACTTTTGATCCAGAACATCGCTGGTACTAGTCGAGCGATACTATCAATTGATAGGGAATTACATTATCCTCATTAATATTTACAAAGTAAATACTGTGATAATTTTAGTCTTTAGAGTATTGTATAAATAATTATTGTTGATGAATTATCCAAGTTTTAAATTCATATTCTTGTTGTATTTTATTTTATTTAGTATATATATGCCATCTCGAAATAAAAATAACTTTCTTTCTTAATTTTTTCTTCTCGAATACTGATAGATTGCTTCGCATTTAGGCGGACGCAGTCTTGCGGTCCTGCGCCGCCATCAATACGCCATTCCGGTCCAGCCGGATCCGTATTGCCACTGATCGTCCACGCTGACTCGATTGTTTTCTCCCTGCCCTTGCGAATAACTCCGCCGGGTAAGGCAGTCTGCGCTGCCGTCGAGATGTCGTTGCCGGTCCCCTGTTTTTATTAAAGGAGACCCCTTGTGATACCCGTCCCGACTGCTACTCCATCGCCCTTGCCTGGTACCAGCCCGCTTCCTGTTGCTGTAACTGTCGTACAGTCACCGCCCGGTCGCGAATACCAGCGTGGTGCAACAGCCGTCGTCTATTGTGAAGCCAACTTCGGGGAAATGGATGGCAAAACAGCCAACGGGCTTGTCCGTCACTCAGAGAAATACGAAATCCTCTCAGTTATAGACAGCACGAAGGCCGGCCTCGATACCGGTGAGGTCCTTGGTGAAAAACCCAATGCCATCCCCATCTGGAATAGTCTGGCAGAAGCCATTACGCACACTGATGATGTGCCAGACTACTTTATCTACGGCATGGCACCGTCAAGTGGCATATTGTCCCCTTTGGAACGATCCATCGTACTCGACGCCATTGGCCTTGGGATGAACATCGTGAACGGCCTGCACGAATTCCTCAATGACGATCCGGAATTTTCTGCTGCCAGTGCAAAAAACAACGTGGAAATCCTCGACGTCCGCAGGCCCCGCGACAAAAAAGATCTTCGGATGTTCAGCGGGCGCATCGACGAAGTAACCTGCCCACGCATTGCAGTTCTCGGCACGGATGGCGCAATTGGAAAACGCACAACGGCGACCATCCTGACCCAGGCCCTGAAGGATCGTGGCTTGAAGGCAGTGATGATCGGCACGGGGCAAACCGGGTTGATCCAGGGTGCACGTTACGGCATCGCACTTGACGCCATTCCGTCCCAGTTCTGCTCCGGCGAGATGGAAGCCACCGTCATTGAAGCCTTCGAAACCGAATCCCCCGATGTGATTATTGTCGAAGGTCAGGGTGCCCTCAGTCATCCGGCCTACCTGACATCGACCTTCATCCTGCGTGGCAGTCGCCCCGACGGCGTTATCCTCCAACACGCTCCGGGACGCGTGAACCTCGGCGATTTCGATGAGATACCGATGCCCTCTCCAGCCAGCGAGATCAACCTCATCGAAACCTTTGCCGATACAAAAGTTGTCGGCCTCACGATCAACCACGAGAACATGACTGATGCTGATGTCAGCGTCGCCATCATTGATTATCAGCGTGATCTTGGTATACCTGTCACAGATGCGCTGACCCGTTCACCTGATCATCTGGCAGAGATGATTCTCACCGCTTTCCCTGCCCTCAAGAAGAGGCAAATCGCCAGCAGTCAATGACAGCACCGCGACTGGAAATCAACTTTGACAAGATCCGCCACAACACGGCGACCCTGACAACACGTCTGAAGGCGTGTGGCATCTCTGTTACGGGTGTAACCAAAGCGACCCTGGGCAATCCAGAGATCGCTGATGTGTTACTGCAAGCCGGTGTGCAGGGGATCGGTGATTCGCGGATTGAAAACATTGAAGCCATGCGGCTTGCCGGTGTGAATGCAGAGATGACTTTGCTCCGCTCGCCAATGATGATCCAGGTCGACCGTGTCGTGGCTCAGGCCGACATAAGTCACAACACGGAACTGGACGTCATCAAACAACTCTCCCTGGCCGCATCCAAAACAGGACGGGTCCATGGTGTTATCCTGATGGTTGAACTCGGAGATTTGCGCGAAGGGATCATGCCAGACGATCTGGAAGGCACCGTGCGGGAAACACTCCTCCTCCCCAACATCCGCATCAGGGGTATTGGCACCAACCTGGCCTGCCGTAGCGGTGTCTCGCCAGATATTCAAAACATGAACGAGCTTTCGGAACTTGCCAATTCGATTGACTCTTCCTTCGGCACTATCCTCGACATTGTCTCCGGTGGCAATTCCGGGAACCTCGACTGGGCACTCAGCGGCACTGACGTTGGTCGAATTAACAGCCTTCGTTTAGGCGAGTCATTGCTGTTTGGTGTTGAGACCCTTCACCGAGTACCTATTGATGGCCTCCACACAGACGCCATCACGCTGGTGGCAGAAGTCATTGAATCCAAAGACAAGCCGTCCATACCCAGAGGCGTCATTGCGCAAACCGCATTTGGCAACAAACCGCCGGGCGAGGATCGCGGCACCATCGCGCAATCCATTCTGGCGATCGGCTGCCAGGACATTGATCCAGACGGCCTGCTCCCTCCCACAGGAATTACAGTGCTCGGAGCCAGCAGTGACCACCTCATCATTGATACCGGCACGCGCCGGTTACCCGTCGGCAGCGAAATCACGTTTCAGCTCAATTACAGCGCCCTGCTCCGCGCCATGACCTCGCCCTTTGTCTCCAAAGTTTTCACGACCAGTTGATTGACAATTGCCTTCTGGCACGCCACCAATCTGAAGATCATTCTGCGGGCTTAACCCGAATTTTTTTTGTTCACCCTGGTGCCATGTAATTTTTCAATGGCAACCATCGCTTCTTGCTCGAGTTCCATTTCGACGAAACCAAAACCTTTTGAAGCACCTGTCTTGTCATCAAGAACGAGATTACAGGCTGCAACATTGCCATGAACCTTGAATATTTCTTCTAATTCTTGTTCGCCAATATCTCGTGGCAAGTTGAGGGCAATCAGTTTCATTTAGGCGCCTGTTAAAAATTATGAGTGATGCAATGAGAAATATTAGTGTCGTGTCAGGATAAACCTTTTGCGAAAGCAAATCCGTTTTAAGCCAGGGCCATTCCGACATAAACGAAATCGCTTCTGCATTAAAATTTGGCGCACACCTTGAGTTAAAAGCAAGGCTGCGTTTCCGTTAGACCCTGAAACGCTCTAGAACTTCAACAATTTGACCGTTCCTGCAATGCCCAGGGCTTCTTTGGCGGCTTGAATATTGTTGTTGAGATCCACCAGTCTTTTCTGCGCGATAGCTTCTTCCTGCTCATTTCTCACACCGTTTTCTGCTTGTTTTACGGCAAGATGGTCGATCTTTGATTTTGCGCGACCTCGCTCAACCAGATCGTTTGTCAGGCTCAGTTGCACTTTATCAAAGGCAATCTTTTCAATTTTCAAACCAGGAGACTGAAGTTCGGTGATTTCAGGCAATTTGTCACAGAAGCCATAAATGATTTTGTTGTGACGATATCCATGCTTCTCGAGCTTGCACATTTTCTTGAGCTCATTGACCTCCAGTCGATAGTCGCTTTGAGGCTTTGGCGTGAGTTTGAAGGTTTGCATGACATTTGGCCTGTTTAAGCTGCGCATCCATTTGAGAGAGCAATAAAAAAAGCCCCAGCATCCCTGCCGAGGCCTTTTTAATAATGGTGCCCGGGGGCGGATTTGAACCACCGACACGAGGATTTTCAGTACAAAGGATGGTCGAGAATCTCAGCTGTAAGAGTAAGAAATTGAAGATAATTTTCGATTGCTCATAGCCAGGTGCTGCATATTCGAACCTATGCCGAAATGTGATTGGGAAAACGAACCCGCTTAAAAAGTTTCTTGATACCTTTCAATGAGATATTGGGAGTTCCGCCGAACATGATTCGAAAGGGCCGAGGAACCCGCCACGAGGCGATCACCAATTTTGTCTCAAATAAATGTCCGTTCAACCCCTCAGAACGGAAGTAAACTGGCGATGGTGAGAACGGGCATTCTTAGCCAATAACGGACGCCAGCTCTGAAAAGTATTACCTTTATGATAATGATGGATGCGCCAATACTTTTCCACCGCCTTTGATGCCCAAATCTAGTTCCGTAGCTTCGGCGGCCCTTCTGGTGTGATTGTCACGGCGCTGCTGTCACAATCGTCGGGGTCAATTACTTCCGATGTGCCACTGAGGACAATGGTATCTGCGATGATCTGAAG
>Ga0233449_1003536_pt1 | contig 11344 bp, 17 predicted proteins | sample SI_124_October20_FD_183012 | JGI IMG/M metagenome (GOLD analysis project Ga0233449, IMG submission 183012) | Seawater microbial communities from Saanich Inlet, British Columbia, Canada - SI_124_October2016_200_MG | ecosystem: Environmental > Aquatic > Marine > Inlet | place: Canada: British... | reverse complement strand
TCTGTCTTATTTTTTATTTTGTTTATATCAGGTAATACATATTTTTTGATTTTATTTGTTTTGTTTTTAACAGAACTATACGCTTGATTGTCCAATTTAACAGCTTCTAAACATATTTCTTCTGTTTGTTTTTTAACATATTGCAAAGCCCATCCATTTTGTTTAACAGCCTCTAGACATATTTCTTCTGTTTGTTCTTTTATGTATTCTAAATATAAACCATCATATCTAACAGCTTTAATATATATATGTTCTTTATTATTTTTTATTGAATTTCTGGAATGAATATTTTGTTTTATGGCTTCAACACATATATCATCTGTTTGATTTTCAACATATTTCAGAGCCATACCATCTTGTTTAACAGCTTCTAAACACATATTTTCATTGATGAAATGTGTTTCAACATATTGTAAAGATAATCCATTTTTTTTAACAGCCTCTAAACATATATCATATGTTTGTTTTTTCACATACCTCAAAGAATGTCCATTTTGTTTAACAGCTTCAAAACATATTTCTTCTGTTTGTTCTGAATCATTAACATACTGCAAAGCATCATGAGTTTGTTTAACAGCTTCAAAACATATTTCTTTTGATTGTTTTTTTATGTATTTTAAAGAATATCCATCTTGTTTAACAGCTTTTAAATATGTTTCTTTTGTTTGATCCCCTTTGACGAAACACAAAAATGAATTATTTTTTTGGATGTCTTTGTTGTGTATTTTATTTAAATTATCTCTAACAAATTGTTGATTTAATAAATTAATTTTAATTTTATCGATAATTTGTTTTTCCTCGTTAATATCCATCAATTGATTGATGTATTGATGTATTTAATGTTAATATGTCACAATAAATAAATAAAATATCAATATTTTATGTTATAAATAAAACAATGTATTTATTATTCAGGATCAATCATTTTTTCAACTAATATGAAATACCAACCAGAACTTTCACTATAATTACCTTCTGAATATTCTTCACAAAATTTTTTTAAATTGTCTTTATCATTCCCAATGTATTTTACTATTTGTGTAATAATTTTGTTGTGATCACATTTTTTTTTCTTTTTTCCAAATAATTTTATACTGTCTTCATAAATTTTATCTATATCTAACAATTCATCATTCATCATCAATGATATCAAACAATTATATGCATTTTCTTCTGTGGAAAATATATATCCTTCATCATCATTTTTTCCACATAAATCTGGAACAATTATATCAATAAAATAACAAGTCTTCATTTTTATGATATCTAATTAATACATTCTCACATCATGATGTTATAATTCAATTTTTTATAAAAAAATCACAATATATTATTCAAAAATATTTTCCAAAATGACTTGAAGACATAATTCATCTTGTTGTTCTCTTATGAAATTTATCATTATTTCATCTGTTATGACTTGAAGACATAATTCATTTGTTTGTTTTTTTTTATTTTTTTTTGATTGTGAATGAAAATATTCATTTGCAATTTTTACAGAACAATCAATTTGAAATTTTCCGTTCAATGAATCAAGTGCTTCTTCTGATGAACGTGGAATAAAACTATAATATCCACCTTTACAGTTTTCTCGTTCACTGGCAAAAAAATTAGCTTTGATTTCATCATCTGATAGATTAAATTCATTGAATTTTGAATTTGAATAACCACTAAAATTAGTCATTGTTTTTGTTGTATTTGTTGTGTCAAATATATATTGTTACATATTTTATACATAAACACAACAACATAATCATTATTTCAATTTTTAACTTTATGATAAAAAATCAGTAATATCATGTCCATGTATATAACATGTTTTGGTTTTATTTAAATATTGACAACATCTTGAACACAGTTGATGATTGCAATCTGTGGTGATATTTGATTTCATTTTCTGGAATATAAATTATGAATATTATTAAATTTTTTGGTTTGATGATGCAAAATCAAAATAAATATCTAAATTGTTCTTTCACAAATTGTAAAGATTCTCCATCTTGTTTGACAGCTTGTAAACATATTTCATTGTGAATGTGTTGACATTGAAGAAGATTAATTTGATGATATTTTCTATTATTTTAACTGAAATTGGTTTATTTAATGATGTGATATTCCATTTATTTGAAAATAAATTTACACATCACTCTTCTGATTCACATTCAAAACATTTAGTGAAAATTAGATCATCAGATCCATTGTTTTTATTTTCATTCCATAATGATAATAAATCTATTTGAAAACATTCAATACATAACACATGTCCACATGTTAAATATTTTATTCCCAAATCAGGGGATTCACATGAATGACAAATAATGTCGTCATATATAAATTTAACACCTTTCACATTTTCATATATAGTGTTGTTTTTAGCTCCATATATTACGTCACAATAATAACACACATAGTGTCCTTTTTGGAGGAACCACCAACCAGGAAAAGACTCACCACAAAAATCATAATTTTTGCATTTTATTTCATGTCCTGTGTTTATGAAACCCATTCTGGGTAAAAATGTTCCAGGACATATTTGATTTTCATCTTCATATTGTATATCTCTTTCACTTTCCATAATTTGTATTAATATTGAACAACTATGTAAATAAATAAATATATATGATTCAATTTTTACATAATAAATAATTTACAATTCAAAATCTTTTCCAAGTGACACACATATTGGTAAATAATCATCATTCCAACATAATATTCTCGCAAGACTGGTTTTTTTTATAAATTCTTCTTCGTAATTGTCATTATCATCTTCATATTCATTTTCTTTCATATCAGTCAACATTTTATTGAATTTTGGAGCATTTTTTAACATTCTTACTATGAAATATTTGTTTAGATACATTTTGTTTTGAAAATTTCTGTGCATTTCATTTTCATCAAAATATTCACATAATTCTTCATCATCTTCATCCCAATCACATCCATAATATAATTCATCTTCATCATATTCTCTGTCTAGATACAATATATATAAAAAATTTTCCATTTCACATCCTGGATCTACACATATTGTTCCTATTAAATGTGGATATTCACCATGATCTTTTTCTGATACATATATATCAGATTTGTCTGAATTGTTGTACATTGTATCACATTGAAAATATTCAATGTAAATATGTTTAAATTGTATTCTTTCTTGATTAACAACTCCATAAATTATTATTAAATTTTCATCTATTATATCTATATTTTTTGTTATGTCTTCAACTAATTCATCTGTTTCTTTATCGATTATATTTCTTTTTCTATTGTTGATTTCTAAACATATTTCCTCTGTTTGTTTTTCCACAAAATCTAAAGCATTTATATTTTGTTTAACGGCTTCCAGACACATTTGTTCTGTTTGTTCTTTTACAAATTGTAAAGCTCTTCCATTTTGTTTAACAGCTTCTAAACATATTTCTTCTGTTTGTTTTTTAACATATTGTAAAGCTCTTCCATTTTGTTTAACAGCTTCTAAACATATTTCTTCTGTTTGTTTTTTAACATATTGTAAAGCTTTTCCATCTTGTTTAACAGCTTCCAAACATATTTCTTCTGTTTGTTCTTCTTTTTTTAAAAATTTTAAAGATTTATTTTCAATTGATTTCATTGTTGATGATGTTCAATATGAAATATTTTTAATAAAGCATATATTATATCAATTTTTTCATTTTATAATAAAAAAATCAACAATATCATGTCTGCAAATATGACATATTTTAGTTTTATTTATTTGTTGGAAACAATCCAAACAAAGTTGATGGTCACAATCTGTTACTATATTTGATTTATTATTCATACAGATTGGACATTCTTCAATTTCTTTTTCCGTGTGTTTTTTTTTAAATGGATATTGTTTAATATATTGTCTAGTAACAATATTATTTTCAATTGAAACAATGTAGTTGTCACATAATGTGCATAATATTTTAACAATATCAATTATATTGTGTCTACATACATATTTAAAAACAAAATCATCGTAATCATAATTATAAAAATCATAATAATAATATTTTTCATAAATATTATCACTATTTTTATTTATTTTATTTAGTAATAATTTAACAATGTCAAAATTATTGTTTTTACAAGCTAAAATAATTGATATATCATTCACGGAAGTAATTCATCAGGAGCAAATAAAATATGGGGTATGTTTGGAAAAGTATGGTCACCAAAATTAAAAAAATATATTAGAATAGGTGGAAGTCCTTCATTAAAAGTAATTCGTGATGAATTAACAAGAGATGATGAATGGTATAAAAGAGTTAATTTTTTGGTAAAAAATAAAGGAAAAATGGGTGATAATATAAGAAAAATGTTATCAGAAATATAATAAAAATATGTCAAAATAAATTAAATATATATTGGCAAAATTTCTTTTTTTATTACCACATGACATGTATATTATTTTTAAAAGCCGTCAAACATATTTCTTCTGTTTGTTTTTCTACACATCGCAAAGCAAATTCATTTTGATGTTTTTGTTATTGTGTATATAAATAATAAAAAAATTAATTATGAATAAATAAATCAATTTTTTAATGGAATATTATCGTATTCATGTATTTTTGTCATGACTTTTAATAAATTTGTAAAATTATCACTGTATAATTTATATACATTCAATTCTTTTTCATGGACAAGTATTTTTTCTTTTCTTTCTTTTCTTAAATTTTCAAGCAATTCATTAATATCAATTTTGGGATGATTTTTTTCTGGTATGTCAATATCAATGTTTGATATTTTTTCAGTGTTCATTGTGTATTTTTTACACATATCATCAAAATCAATTCCCTCAAAAAGCATTTTTTCTATTTTATTTATATTTTCTTTCATTATATTTAGACCATTATTCCATATTTTTTTTGAATCATGATGTGGAAATTTATTTGTTTTATCGAAAAAATTTATTATTTCATTTATGTTTGTGATTATATCAATAATTTCATTGGACCACTTTTCTACTGATGTCAAATCAACAAATACATCTAGAGAATCATTATTATTTTCATTGTCACAAATTAATAATTCATATGCTTTCCGTATTCTTAAATATATATTTGGATCACATGTTGGATTCTTATCAGGATGAAATTTTAATGATAACTTTCTATATGCTTTTTTTATATCTTCTTTTGATGTATTTCTGTCAACTCCAAGAATATTGTAATTATCCATATTTGATAAATGATTAATATATATATATTTAATTCTATTATGTTTTTTGCGTTATAAATAATTTCAATTTTATTTCAATTGGTGTAATCATTGTGATAAATTAATCCATCTTCATTTGAAAATATTGACAATAAATGAAAATTATCACAATCAAATTCATCATAATTATAAGTTTGTTGTTTTTTACATTATTTTTATTAAATGAATTCCATAAATTTATTAATTTTTTATTCAAATCAATACATTTTATTTTATTTGTTTTTACATTTTCATACAGTGAATAATAATCTTTTTGTATGTTTATATAAATTATGGTATACATATGTTTATTTATTATATACATAAACGTTTATATAAAAATTGAAAAATACAAATGACTGATACATATACATATTAGAAACAATATTATAGCAACATTACATCTATATAATACATAAACATGGATTCATCTACATTTGAAGTAATTAAATTGGGTCAAATTTGCAGAATATTAAACGATTTTATGAAACAACATAAAATTGATGAAACACATGGGTTTGGACATGCAATGATTGTTACAAACCATGCATATCTTGCATGTAATGATACTAATCTTTTCATAACATCAAATCAAAGGTTATTAATCCTTGTTGCTTCTTTGTTGCATGACGTCGACGATTCAAAATATTTCACTACACAAAACTATGACAATTGTGTTGAAATAATGACTAAATGTAAATTCACTGAAGATGCAATAAAAGAAGTTGTTCACATGATTTCACTTGTGTCGTGTTCAAAGAATGGAAACAGTGATAAAGGGTGTGAATTCATGTGGCAATTGATTCCACGATATGCAGATCGTTTAGAAAGTACTGGTATAGAAGGTGCTAAAAGATGTTTTGAATATAATAAACATGTCAATAGACCTATGTTTGATGAAAACACACCAAGACCAAAAACAAAAGAAGAAGCCTATGAATGTGCTACACATGAACGTTTTCAAAACTATGTTAACACACATGGAAATAGTTCAACTATGATGGATCATTTTTTTGATAAAATGATACAAGTTGCACATCCACCTCAACCTCATATTGAACACAGCGAGTATTTATCAAATGAATTCAAAAAAAGAGTTGATCCATTGATTGATGTGTGTGTTTATTTTGGTGTACATGGAAAAATCTCACCAAAATTATTTTAGTCATTTTGTTTATTTTGAAGCTTTTAAACATATATATTTATTTACTATATTTATATAAACATAAACATCATCATATGCATTATATTATTTATGCCTGAAAAAAAAGGACAACGAAAAAAAAAATCATGTGGATCTAAAAAAAAATACAGACCGACTTACACAAAAAATGAAAATACATGTGAATTACCAATAATTGATACCAAAGATGAACAAAAAGTTCATGATATGTTTAAAGGTCACACATTTAATAAAAATAGTGACGGATATATTATTCCCATGATGAATTTAACATCTAGTATTGATTTACCAAGAAAAATTGATCCAGCAATCTTTCCAACAGGTGACAAAATAATCAAGATAAATTTTTCTGAATAAAATTGAAATATATGATATATATATATAATAATAACAAAGAAGTAAAAAACAATAATGTTAACAAAAGAGAGAGAACAAATAAAAAATGAAATTATTATGGCATTATCAAAATTAGGAATTAGTAAAGAGGCTTCAAAATTATTTATTGAGAGAGAAGAAATAAAATATGTACAAGAAATGAAACATCACAGAGAAATTGAAGAATTGAAAGAATTAAGAAATATGTATAATGAAAATATATTGAACAAAAAAAATGATGCCGATAGAAATGATTTAGAAAATATTGATATACGGAAAACATTCTTTGATGATCATAGTATCAATGTAATTCCTACATTTGAAGTATGGAAAAATGAATTATGGAGAAGACGAGAAGACCAATAGTTGATGATATTTTGTAAAAATTGAAATAAAATATCATTTGATATTTCACAAATTTAGTTTATATATAAATAATGCAATGAATAAATCATCTGAAAATAAATATGATAAAACATCAAATGCAGTTAATTTTTTTGGTATTCCAATGTTTTTGGAATGTATCGAAAAAACACTATATAAATTTCCAGAATTAAAAGAAAATATCATTTCAGTTGGATCTGGTGGTGGATACATAGAAAAAACAATATGTGATATATTTGAAATAAATGTGACTTGTGTTGATCCAGATCCAACATCTTACATTCCATGTAAAACAATATTTCTTGCTCCAAAATATAATAATGTACATGAATTAATTAATTCTGAACCCGATATGGTTGAAAATTGTATTGTTTTTCTTAATTGGCCAACTCCAAGTCAAGAAATTGGATATGATATTGACAGTGTTTTAAAATTAAAACCTAAATGTATAATACTTGCTGTCGAACTAGGTCATACACGTGGTGCTGGATCTATTTATTTGCATGAATTTTTGAGCCACAATAACATTTCTACACAGGGAAAATATCATTCAATATATGATACATGTGAAAAACCAAAACCAATAACAGAATTATTTGAATCTCATTCATGTGACATAAAATATAATTGTAATGCAAAATGTGATTGTTTTTACAAAATTCGTGGACATGATACTAATTTTGGATTTTTGGTTCTTAGTCATAAAGAAATGACAATTGAATTACCAACAGTTGTCACACCATATCAAGGACCTGAAAATGTGCTTGAGAATGGTGAAGAATGGGAAATAATAAGAAGAAAATGGGACAAGATAATGGATATATATGATTTTTGATTTTTTTATGATAAAAATTTGAAAATGTAATAGTATTGATGTATTTTAAACTAATAATGTTTTATTATATATAATTAATAAATAATGGACTCAACTACATTTGAAAACATCAAAATCAGACAAATTATTAATAAATTGAAAATTCATATTGGCACTCAAAATATAAATAAAAATAAATATATTGTTAATGTTTTTACAATGATATGTGAAGCAAAAAAAATATGTAAAACATTAAAAGACACTATAAATTCAGACCAACGTTTATTGATCATCATGGCTTCTATTTTGTTTGGAACTGATGATGAAAATTGTTCAAAAATAATGGATGAATGTTTATTCACTGAACAATCGATAAGAGAAGTAATTTATATGATTTCTATTGATGGTAATTCCAAATGTGAGTTATGGTATAAAATTCCATATTGTTCGAAGTTTATTATTGATTCCCGACGTAGCAATAAAACCATATAACTTCAATAAATAAATTTTGTTTATATTTACATATTATAAATTTTTGCACAATATCTTAAATGAATCCACCATATATCATCTTCTTCACAATCTGAGTTTTGAAGATAATTATTTATTACTATGTTTTTTTCATCAATTGTTGCATCTTCAGTAATGATTTCATCAGTAATACTATCATTAATAATATCTCTAAATGATTTTAAATAATAATTAACAAACATTGTTTTAAATTCAACATTATTTCTCACCTTTAAATTTACAAATAATGGATATGTTTTTAAAATTTCATAAAGAATAATAGAAATACCGTAAAACAAATAAGAAGTTTTTTGTGAAATCTCCATGTCAAGCATGTCTGCAGCAGATAGAAATAGATTTTTATGTTTTTCTGTTTCTTCTTCAATAGTTAGTTGTTCAGTTTGTTTTGTTTGTTTTGTTTGTTTTGTTTTTTTTGATTCTTTTGAGTTGTTTCATGTTATTTTATATTGTGAAATATTACAAGTATTGCAACATAAATAAATTATTCAAATTTTATAGAGGTTTTTTTAAATAATGTTTAAATATATATATATCATCTATTTACGACGACTAAAAATATACATTATGTTTCATAGATTCTACACACATTTGTTTGTTCTTTTACAAATTGTAAAGCTGATCCATTTTGTTTAACAGCTTCTAGACATATTTCTTCTGTTTGTGTTTCCACAAATTCTAGATATAAATTTATTCGTTTTTTGATAGTGCATATTTTTTTTGATACTCTAGACATATTTACATATTTTAGAAAATTTATTCAATCCAAAAAATAATTCAGCATTTTTTGTTGTTTGAATTGCTACATCTTCATATTTTATTTTTAAAACTTCTGCTATTGTTTGACACACATCAATTGTATTTGTTGGTTCTGTTCTTTTTTTATTTTTGTATGATGATGTTGGATGCATGAAAGGAGCATCTGTTTCAAGTAAAATTCTATTCAAAGGAATGTATGGCAATATATTTTCTCTCATATTTTTTCCTCTTTTTTCCATGCATATATATCCTGTCAATCCTATATAAAAACCAATATTAATATATCTTCTCATCTCATCTAAATTACCAGTAAAACAATGTATTACAATTTGTGGAAGTCTATCTTTATATGGTTTCAATGTTTGTATCATGTCATAATGTGCTTCTCTTTCGTGAATAAATAGTGGTAATTGTAAATCACATGCAATTTGTATTTGTCTATCAAAACATTCTATTTGATCTTCTCTTGACGAAAATTTTCTATTATAATCCAATCCACATTCACCAATTGAAACACAATTTGGATCTTTTGCCAGTTCTAATATCTGTTTTCTAAAATTATTTTTGTTTTTTCCTGCATCATGTGGATGAATTCCAACAGTAAAAAATAAATTATTTCTATCATATTCACATATTTTTTTTGCATGATTACTCACACTTAAATTATATCCTGTTATGATTAATGGATAAACATTATTGTCAAATGAATTTTGTATGACTTTGTTTCTGTCTTTATTAAATTCACGACTAGATAGATTAACACATGTATCGATTAATCTTTCTGAGTTTGATGTTGTTTTATTCATGTTGTTATTATTTCATTTAATAATTATGATTTTAAAAAGTAAATATATAAATCAATTTTTCACATTAGTTATATATCATGAAAGCAAAAAAAGTAAATGGAACATATAGATTCAAAGACTATCCAGATTTTACCCCAAATCTTAGCCCACGTGATATTTTCAAACTTGGTAGTTTTGGTGGAACATATTGGAGGCCAATATATTCATCAGTTGTAAAAAAAAATCTTAAAAATAGACATTTGAAACATCCAAAAAGTTGGTGGAAAGGTATACCAGAAAAAAATTTGACAAACACATGGAAAAAATATGATAAAAACATTAATAAATATAAAACAAAAGTTGGAACAACTCTTGAATTTTGGGAAAGTAAAAAATGGATAACAAAATATCACCCATATGGATGGATTGAATGGTATTGTGATTTTTTTCAAGGAAAACGTTGTAGAGATGATGAACGGCAAATTTCACGTTGGATTGGTATTGCAGGTGAAAATGGAAGGTTTAAAAAATGGCTCATAACAATGATTATTAAAAAAAAGAAGAAATATAATGATTTTTCAATAAGTCCTGCGATACGACAAACTTTACAACATTGGGGATATAAATTAACTAAATCGGATTTTGACAAAGAAATAAGACATCGCAAAAAGTAATTAAAAAGAAAAAACATCATTTATTTCATATATTGTGAATTTATATTTATCATCTAAATTATCATCATCAAGAATAGATGTTTCATGTTTGTTATTTTTATTTAGTTTTTTTGTTTCTATTTTGTTTAAATCTTTCAATTTATTATCAAAATATTGTGTTTTTATCAGATGTGAAATTAATTTGTTTTTTGTTTTTTTGTCAGACATTTTTTTATCATAAATGAAATCGACATCCAGAATATTATCTAAATCAACATTTATAATTGATAATATGTCATCAATTTCTATGTTTTTATCAGATAATGATAAATCAAAACGAGGGTAAAAGTACTTACTATCGTTATATATGTCAGGAATCATCAATATTTTATATTCATTATTTTCATTGTCTCTTATCATTTCTATGTTATTTATTTTTTCACTGTCACTATTATATGGGACATAATTTACGTCATCCTCGTCTAGTTCACTAACATATGTTATCTTTGAGTTTTGTTTACATTTAATTGATTCATAATCAACAATTGGATGTATATATGTTTTATGAATATGTTCAAGTTCTTTTAATGGCACTACGTGTAAATTATTTCCAAAACTGAAAGTTATATTTGATATAAATAATATATTATCATTATCT
>Ga0233449_1003534_pt1 | contig 11349 bp, 2 predicted proteins | sample SI_124_October20_FD_183012 | JGI IMG/M metagenome (GOLD analysis project Ga0233449, IMG submission 183012) | Seawater microbial communities from Saanich Inlet, British Columbia, Canada - SI_124_October2016_200_MG | ecosystem: Environmental > Aquatic > Marine > Inlet | place: Canada: British... | reverse complement strand
CGTAACCTTCGTCTCCCGGAAAAAGAATTTCTAGAAGTTCCGAGTCCGCAGAGTCGGGCACGAGTTTTGATGTCTCGCCGAGTCCCGACGCGAGACCCTTCAGCTTCACGAGGTTATCATTTCCCGGTTTGAGAAGGTTAATATCCGGGATAGGGACACTCTCCCAAAATATGACTTCCGTCGACTCTATATCGTCCCGCCAATAGATAGCGTTGTTCTTATCGGCGAGATATGTAGCAAATCGCCAACATGACGATTTCGAGGTGTATCCGATGAAAACGCAGGCCTTTCTCCGATCCGACATTTTCCCCTTCTTGTCGAAGATCTTGACCCATGCCAAACACCCCCAACGACGTAGATGCTTCTCCACGTCAGAGTGCGGACCGCGCGACTTGATTTTGGCACATTCCTGAACCATATCGACGATATCGCGTCGCTTCCACACACTCAATACCTCGTCGCTCGAGAGCCCCGACCACTCGGGCCTCCCTCTCTTGTACTCCTTGCGGCGAATGTTGTTGTAGCAGAACGCCCAAGCTTCTGCCGCAAAACACCACAACAACAAATCCACACCATTACACATGGCACGGATTCCCGCCCCTGCCGGGCGCATAATAGTCTCAATACTGCTATTGGTTTGTGGGACAAATGGTTTTGAATGGTTTTCCTCCACCACTAAGTCCCCGAGTGTATCCGCCAATCTCCGCGAAGTGTTAACTGGCTCATTATCCAGTCTGAGACTGTGGACCACCCGTTCGGATGTAAGTACGGCATACCGGTTCCTTAGGTCTGAAATCAGATCACGCGCAATTTGCACGTTTTCTGACTTCGCAGAAATCGGAAAAATCCATACCTTGCGGGTTACATCACAAACCCACACCATCAACCCGGTGCAACCTCTGATACTCTTCACCGAAACCGGTCCCCAAAAATCCGCCACTAGCTTACGCAATGGGATGGGGTCTGATTGATGAGAAGGTCGAACCGGTCGATGACTCGTAGCTCGTGCACGGGAAACCATGCACTCCGGACACTTGAATTTCGCCGTACCAAACGGATCGAAACAATGTCCCATCCTCCTATGCCTATCCAACGCGGAAATGTAGAAGATCTGATTCGAACTTTCTTGTACTTCAGGACAGAGGAACACCGAAGCATCATCTTCAGACTCCCCCCCACAGATAATGCCGCCGATTTGTGGTAAGGAACAGTCCGAAGTCCTGTAAATCTCCAAACAGTTTAACCAATCCTTAGTAGCATAAGATCCACCAGGACTGAATACTGTCGTCCATCCACTTTTGACGAGCTGTACTATGGACCAGATCCGAGGAACTGGTAGTGCAGCAAAGTAGATTCCATGTGTCTGGCCGAGGTCATTCGTTACCAAACGACCCCACCGACCGACGGGTTCTTGCGCGACCTTGCCATTAGCAGTTACAAGAACTACTGTTGGCGTTGCCTCAATTGAACCAGGAACGAAGTCTTCCCACACCCGCGAGAGGTGGTAAGATGCACCTGAATCTGCCACCCCGGACATTCTGGCTTGAGGACTTTCAACCAGACGAAGATGTTCAGGGTGTGGTTTCTCCCTAGAGAGGAAACTATGTTTCCTCCCAAGGAGAAAACATTCTACTCTGGTTCGTTCCCCCCCTTCCCCGAAGGAGGGGCTTGGCCGTTTCCCGACTGCGCTATCAGAGCCCCAGCCTTGTCCTTCTTCTTCTTCTCGCGTTGGACAATCCACCACGGTTTCGTCTTCTCTTGCTCCGCGTTCTTGAGAACCACACGGCAGTCGAACGCCTTGTGTCCCTTCTTCCCGCAGCGGTTGCAGTTTCCTTGGAAGACACCCTTACCCCCACCCTTGCCTTTGCCCTTGCCTCCTTTTCCTCCCTTGTGGATGTAGAAGATCTTCTCCCCTTCCGGCATGATTTGCTCTCTGATCACTCGGACCGACGCCGGGGACAGCTCGCCGATCGCTGCCACCAGCGCTTTTGCTTCTTTCTTCCCGTCCCCGCTGTTGAACTTTTCGTTAAGTTCGAAGTCTGCGCATAAATCTACCATGTCGCTGTACTTGGCGCTGCCGATCTTGCGCCGAAACGGCCCCACAATCTCGGCGAACGTCGACGGAAGACAATCGCAAACACACGACCGGAGGTCCTGCTCGCGATTATCTTTATGAAGTCTCCCAGACTTGATCAGCACGTCGATTTCGCTCCGTTTATGCGCCAGAAAACCACGCACGCCCGTTTCTTGCCACTTCTTGGGGCTATAGACCTCAGACCGCACCGCCTTGAGTCTTGACTCGATGGCAATCGGTGACAGATTGCCGAAGGCCACCGCCAGGGCGCGAAATGCGCCGCAGAATGACAACCCGTCCGAGTCGTTCACGACTTCCGAGGCGGGCCCCTGAACCTTGATCGATTTCCGCAACCCTTTCAGGTATGCCGCCTCGAGGTTCGTCATCTTCCGCTCTTGGTCCTCGGCGTCCTTCTCGTCGGCCTCTTCGATCTTGCGCAGCTTTTCCACCAGGTCCGGGACATCCATGAAGGCCCCGCAGGTCGCGTAGACCTGATTCTTCCAGCTTTGGAAGTTTTCGAAGTCTTTGAGCACCGGAAGCTGGCACCGTTGATCTGCAGCATCTCGCAGTCGTTCGGCGTCTTTCTCCGCTTTCCGCTCTTGGTCCTTCACCGTCTCCCGCGCGATCCGCGCGTCATCGCGGACCTTCTCCACCGCCTCGCGCTCCTTCGCGCGTTTCTCCTCCGCCGCCCTGGTCTCCTTGATCGTCACAGCGAAACCAGCCGTAATCCGAGCAGCTAGGCCTCCCAGCATCTCTTTCATCTGTTCCGCGGTCATGGTGACCGTCGCACCAGCAGGAACAGCACCGGGAAGCGCATGAGGGTCAGCAGGAACAGCACCGGGAAGAACGGGAGGGCCACCGTCCGGAATCGGGGGATCAGCACCTGCTCCGAGGATAGGGGAACCATGTTCAGACATGATTTTGTATAGGGTCTAGTTGTTCACAAGGGTGTTGTACACCTGTACGACTTAATCAACAAGTACAGACTCGTGTACGGGGTAATAGGAGGAAGTTTAGTTGTTTACACTTAAAATTTTGGCTAGATACAAGGTGTTGAGGCGACTGATGAGAGTCAACCTCGAACACGATCTACTCAAGATATTCAAAGTTATCTCACGGCTTACGCCTCAACCCTGTTTCACATGAAAGACAATGATGATCTCCAATCTACCAACAGATGATTCAACAGATGTGTCATTTCCCATTAACCTCAACATTCAGATTGGTCATTCAGTCTTATCACTCACTGGAACATTCGCATTTGATCTATCCCTTATCAGTCCCCCCCTCGAGCGAGACGTAGAGGTCTCAGGGAAAAAAAACCAACAGGACAAACCAGTATGCTCCAATGAAGTAAACCCCAAGACTTGACCAACCTCACCAATGGCTACGGAGAACCCTAAACCCATAGAACGAATTAGAAATGACCGTTCTATCAACGAGGTAACAAAGATTAACCTAATCCCCTAACCATTATATACTCCCCATAGGAAACACACCAATCCCAAAAATCTAGACCCGTGGTCTAAATCATAATATCCTAAATCTATATGAAACACGATTGAGTGTAATCTAAATCCTAATCCGACTGTCGCGAAAATTAAATCTATATCCATACGACGACACAGACAATCGGAGTTTTCACAAAACTAAGACGACGACTCGATCATTGAATGATCTTAGAAGACAAACCTCGCGTATGTCAAATACACGCTCATCCCCTCCTCAATTTCATCCTCTCTATCCTCCAAAGGAACCGAATTCGCACAGTTGTGTAGAATCAACCGTCTCTGCCCTTCTCCCGGATTGGTCTTTGTCAACGCATCCGCCTTCTGCAGGTTAGCAGGAGTGTAGCAAAGGCGAGCACACTCATCCGACAGTCTAAACCACCGCAATGCTAAGTGACGCGATCGAGGACGCTCACACGAAGCCTGTGCGCCTTGTATCGTCGACATAGCATCCAACCAGACCAAACCCGGTCCATCCGGCTTCTCGGAATCAATCGGACGAAAGAAATCCAGAAAGCTCGTAGACTCACCCAGAACCAACGCGTCCGAACCAGCAACCCATTCCGCAGACATCGATGAATACGTCCTGAGCGTCTGCCGACAACATCTCCAGTGAACCGCTGTCCCACGATAGTACAACACCGCACCAGAAATCGACCGCATCGAGATGTAACATGACGCGAACGACGCATCAGAAAACAGATTGATGTCGTTAAACTTCTTCAACTGGTCTCCCTTGACGAGATTCTTGTACGTAGTCTCAAACGCTTGCTCGTGCTCTTTGGAGTAATAGACACCTTCCAGCTTGGAGTAGTTCAAGTAGGTCATAATCCTCTTGCACGCGCTGCGAACCTCCGCCGTAACAGGTCGAGATGCTAGACGTCCGAGAGCTGAAATCGGTTGTGCCACGTCGGGACGGCACACTGTTGAACACCACTGCAAACAGCCCAATGCTGCCTTCAGGTTCCAATCCTTCACCACCAATTTCGGATCCTTCTCGGCTCTCTCGACAGACCTATACACGGCGTGTTCGTCGAACACCGGAGTCTTCGCCATTTTCGCTTTCTCAAGGTGAAACCGTTTGACCATTTTATCGATGTACCGCTCCATGCATATCAATGCCTCGCCCCGCTCGACACCCGCATACAGAAGATCCGCCCCCAGAAGATCGTACCGGGTCCAACTCTTCCCATCTCTCCATATCTTCTCACCCGGGATGAAGGTCCCGGCGAAACTGCCAATGATGTCCCGCACACACTCCCTAACTTCGGCCTCGTCGGGTCCGACTGCCACGCAGTCGTCGACGTAAACGGCCATCCGTAACCACCCACCGAACCGGGATTGCTTTCGCCAAATCCCCGGCTCGCTAATGTGGGCATGCCAGCCCTGTCGTGTGAGCTCCTTGGCCAACGTGTCATACCACGCACGCGGACTGCTGCGGAGGCCATACAACGCTTTCACCAAGCGTTTCCGGGAGTCCTCATGCTCTGCGCACCACGCTGCCGGCAATCGTATATTCACCTCCTCCGTCGTGAACGCGTGACAGAATGCGTTCGTCACGTCGAAGGGCAAGAGAAAGTTTCTCTCAGCTGCCGCAGCTACAATCGTAGCTCGTAGTGCACAATGACTGACCACCGGACTGTACACCTCAGCAGTTCCATCCTTCTGCAGATGTCCCAATATCACTGCGCGACATTTGTACGACATGTCTCGCTTGCGAGTGAGCAGCAATGCAACTGGCAACACCTTACTTTTATCCATTTGCTTCAGCTCCTGATCGGTCAAGGCCCGCCAGGTGTTGAGAGCCTGGAGACGAACCTTCTCCTTGTTCATTGCCTCGATCCATGCTGTAGCATCTGGTCCCTTTAGCGCCTCCCCCACCGAAAGGTGGCAGGAGATCACTTCTTCAAATTCTTCCCCATTCTCCTCTATCTCGTGGATGGTGTTAAAAACACCCGCGACCATTCCTGGTCGATGTTCGAGGAGTGGGTTAGCTGGATCCGGAATACCGGACCCGCTCCAATCCACTGCAAGTTCAGGTCCAACCGATTCCGTCGGCTGTTCCTGTCTCTTCGTATCAACCGCCAATAGAACCGCGAACAAGGCCATGTACGCTTGGTACGACCTTGCATTGGCCAATGTGACCAGCGACGGCGTATTCTGCTTTTTCTTCCTCGGTTTTCTTGAAACTTTATCCTTCGATCCTATCGGCCGACCTCTCCGTTTCACGACCTTCACTTCGTTGTCGGTGCCATCCTGAACTCCAACATCGGTTTGCTGCTGGGAGGAATGTAAAGAGGTACGTTGGTTATTGAACTTTTCATCAACACATTGATTTCTCTCACTTATGAAATCACTTGAGACACTGTGGAGTATCGAATCACCTACCGGAGGATCAGTTTCGACGCCAACCTTCTCACAAGGCTCGCCAGCCTGAAGGTCCAGTTTCTGTCTCTTCCGGGGAGGAGCTTCATGAATCTCCTCTTCTTCTTTGTCCTGGACGCGCACCTCACCTGAGACCTCGGAGACGTCGCTCGACTCCGGATGCACAATCGCAGGCACTACACCCGGAGGGCTTTCCGGTTCTCTCGGTGGGGTCACGGACTGACGAACTGCTTCTTCGTTCGTTGACCCCCCCTCAAACGAAGCCCGCTTTTCTGGTCCATCTACACCGTAACCTTCGTCTCCCGGAAAAAGAATTTCTAGAAGTTCCGGGTCCGCCGTGTCGGGCACGAGTTTTGATTTCTCGCCGAGTCCCGACGCGAGACCCTTCAGCTTCACGAGGTTATCATTTCCCGGCTTAAGAAGGTTAATATCCGGGATAAGGACACTTTCCCAAAATATGACTTCCGTCGACTCTATGTCGTCCCGCCAATAGGTAACGTTGTTCCTATCGGCGAGATATGTAGCAAATCGCCAACATGACGACTTCGAGGTGTATCCGATGAAAACGCAGGCCTTTCTCCGATCCCCCATTTTCCCCTTCTTGTCGAAGATCTTGACCCATGCCAAACACCCCCAGCGACGCAGATGCCTATCCACTTCTGAGTGCGGTCCGCGCAACTTGATTTTGGCACATTCCTGCACCATATCGACGATGTCGCGACGCTTCCACACACTCATAATCTCGTCGCTCGAGAGCCCCGACCACTCGGGCCTCCCTCTCTTGTACTCCTTGCGGCGAATGTTGTTGTAGCAGAGCGCCCAAGCTTCTGCCGCAAAACACCACAAGAACAAATCCACACCATTACACATGGCACGAATTCCCGCACCTGCTGGTCGCATTATAGTCTCAATACTGCTATTGGTTTGTGGGACAAATGGCTTTGAATGGTTTTCCTCCACCACTAGGTCCCCGAGTGTATCCGCCAATCTCCGCGAAGTGTTAACTGGCTCATTATCCAGTCTGAGACTGTGGACCACCCGTTCGGATGTAAGTACGGCATACCGGTTCCTTAGGTCTGAAATCAGATCACGCGCAATTTGCACGTTTTCTGACTTCGCAGAAATCGGAAAAATCCATACCTTGCGGGTTACATCACAAACCCACACCATCAACCCGGTGCAACCTCTGATACTCTTCACCGAAACCGGTCCCCAAAAATCCGCCACTAGCTTACGCAATGGGATGGGGTCTGATTGATGAGAAGGTCGAACCGGTCGATGACTCGTAGCTCGTGCACGGGAAACCATGCACTCCGGACACTTGAATTTCGCCGTACCAAACGGATCGAAACAATGTCCCATCCTCCTATGCCTATCCAACGCGGAAATGTAGAAGATCTGATTCGAACTTTCTTGTACTTCAGGACAGAGGAACACCGAAGCATCATCTTCAGACTCCCCCCCACAGATAATGCCGCCGATTTGTGGTAAGGAACAGTCCGAAGTCCTGTAAATCTCCAAACAGTTTAACCAATCCTTAGTAGCATAAGATCCACCAGGACTGAATACTGTCGTCCATCCACTTTTGACGAGCTGTACTATGGACCAGATCCGAGGAACTGGTAGTGCAGCAAAGTAGATTCCATGTGTCTGGCCGAGGTCATTCGTTACCAAACGACCCCACCGACCGACGGGTTCTTGCGCGACCTTGCCATTAGCAGTTACAAGAACTACTGTTGGCGTTGCCTCAATTGAACCAGGAACGAAGTCTTCCCACACCCGCGAGAGGTGGTAAGATGCACCTGAATCTGCCACCCCGGACATTCTGGCTTGAGGACTTTCAACCAGACGAAGATGTTCAGGGTGTGGTTTCTCCCTAGAGAGGAAACTATGTTTCCTCCCAAGGAGAAAACATTCTACTCTGGTTCGTTCCCCCCCTTCCCCGAAGGAGGGGCTTGGCCGTTTCCCGACTGCGCTATCAGAGCCCCAGCCTTGTCCTTCTTCTTCTTCTCGCGTTGGACAATCCACCACGGTTTCGTCTTCTCTTGCTCCGCGTTCTTGAGAACCACACGGCAGTCGAACGCCTTGTGTCCCTTCTTCCCGCAGCGGTTGCAGTTTCCTTGGAAGACACCCTTACCCCCACCCTTGCCTTTGCCCTTGCCTCCTTTTCCTCCCTTGTGGATGTAGAAGATCTTCTCCCCTTCCGGCATGATTTGCTCTCTGATCACTCGGACCGACGCCGGGGACAGCTCGCCGATCGCTGCCACCAGCGCTTTTGCTTCTTTCTTCCCGTCCCCGCTGTTGAACTTTTCGTTAAGTTCGAAGTCTGCGCATAAATCTACCATGTCGCTGTACTTGGCGCTGCCGATCTTGCGCCGAAACGGCCCCACAATCTCGGCGAACGTCGACGGAAGACAATCGCAAACACACGACCGGAGGTCCTGCTCGCGATTATCTTTATGAAGTCTCCCAGACTTGATCAGCACGTCGATTTCGCTCCGTTTATGCGCCAGAAAACCACGCACGCCCGTTTCTTGCCACTTCTTGGGGCTATAGACCTCAGACCGCACCGCCTTGAGTCTTGACTCGATGGCAATCGGTGACAGATTGCCGAAGGCCACCGCCAGGGCGCGAAATGCGCCGCAGAATGACAACCCGTCCGAGTCGTTCACGACTTCCGAGGCGGGCCCCTGAACCTTGATCGATTTCCGCAACCCTTTCAGGTATGCCGCCTCGAGGTTCGTCATCTTCCGCTCTTGGTCCTCGGCGTCCTTCTCGTCGGCCTCTTCGATCTTGCGCAGCTTTTCCACCAGGTCCGGGACATCCATGAAGGCCCCGCAGGTCGCGTAGACCTGATTCTTCCAGCTTTGGAAGTTTTCGAAGTCTTTGAGCACCGGAAGCTGGCACCGTTGATCTGCAGCATCTCGCAGTCGTTCGGCGTCTTTCTCCGCTTTCCGCTCTTGGTCCTTCACCGTCTCCCGCGCGATCCGCGCGTCATCGCGGACCTTCTCCACCGCCTCGCGCTCCTTCGCGCGTTTCTCCTCCGCCGCCCTGGTCTCCTTGATCGTCACAGCGAAACCAGCCGTAATCCGAGCAGCTAGGCCTCCCAGCATCTCTTTCATCTGTTCCGCGGTCATGGTGACCGTCGCACCAGCAGGAACAGCACCGGGAAGCGCATGAGGGTCAGCAGGAACAGCACCGGGAAGAACGGGAGGGCCACCGTCCGGAATCGGGGGATCAGCACCTGCTCCGAGGATAGGGGAACCATGTTCAGACATGATTTTGTATAGGGTCTAGTTGTTCACAAGGGTGTTGTACACCTGTACGACTTAATCAACAAGTACAGACTCGTGTACGGGGTAATAGGAGGAAGTTTAGTTGTTTACACTTAAAATTTTGGCTAGATACAAGGTGTTGAGGCGACTGATGAGAGTCAACCTCGAACACGATCTACTCAAGATATTCAAAGTTATCTCACGGCTTACGCCTCAACCCTGTTTCACATGAAAGACAATGATGATCTCCAATCTACCAACAGATGATTCAACAGATGTGTCATTTCCCATTAACCTCAACATTCAGATTGGTCATTCAGTCTTATCACTCACTGGAACATTCGCATTTGATCTATCCCTTATCAGTCCCCCCCTCGAGCGAGACGTAGAGGTCTCAGGGAAAAAAAACCAACAGGACAAACCAGTATGCTCCAATGAAGTAAACCCCAAGACTTGACCAACCTCACCAATGGCTACGGAGAACCCTAAACCCATAGAACGAATTAGAAATGACCGTTCTATCAACGAGGTAACAAAGATTAACCTAATCCCCTAACCATTATATACTCCCCATAGGAAACACACCAATCCCAAAAATCTAGACCCGTGGTCTAAATCATAATATCCTAAATCTATATGAAACACGATTGAGTGTAATCTAAATCCTAATCCGACTGTCGCGAAAATTAAATCTATATCCATACGACGACACAGACAATCGGAGTTTTCACAAAACTAAGACGACGACTCGATCATTGAATGATCTTAGAAGACAAACCTCGCGTATGTCAAATACACGCTCATCCCCTCCTCAATTTCATCCTCTCTATCCTCCAAAGGAACCGAATTCGCACAGTTGTGTAGAATCAACCGTCTCTGCCCTTCTCCCGGATTGGTCTTTGTCAACGCATCCGCCTTCTGCAGGTTAGCAGGAGTGTAGCAAAGGCGAGCACACTCATCCGACAGTCTAAACCACCGCAATGCTAAGTGACGCGATCGAGGACGCTCACACGAAGCCTGTGCGCCTTGTATCGTCGACATAGCATCCAACCAGACCAAACCCGGTCCATCCGGCTTCTCGGAATCAATCGGACGAAAGAAATCCAGAAAGCTCGTAGACTCACCCAGAACCAACGCGTCCGAACCAGCAACCCATTCCGCAGACATCGATGAATACGTCCTGAGCGTCTGCCGACAACATCTCCAGTGAACCGCTGTCCCACGATAGTACAACACCGCACCAGAAATCGACCGCATCGAGATGTAACATGACGCGAACGACGCATCAGAAAACAGATTGATGTCGTTAAACTTCTTCAACTGGTCTCCCTTGACGAGATTCTTGTACGTAGTCTCAAACGCTTGCTCGTGCTCTTTGGAGTAATAGACACCTTCCAGCTTGGAGTAGTTCAAGTAGGTCATAATCCTCTTGCACGCGCTGCGAACCTCCGCCGTAACAGGTCGAGATGCTAGACGTCCGAGAGCTGAAATCGGTTGTGCCACGTCGGGACGGCACACTGTTGAACACCACTGCAAACAGCCCAATGCTGCCTTCAGGTTCCAATCCTTCACCACCAATTTCGGATCCTTCTCGGCTCTCTCGACAGACCTATACACGGCGTGTTCGTCGAACACCGGAGTCTTCGCCATTTTCGCTTTCTCAAGGTGAAACCGTTTGACCATTTTATCGATGTACCGCTCCATGCATATCAATGCCTCGCCCCGCTCGACACCCGCATACAGAAGATCCGCCCCCAGAAGATCGTACCGGGTCCAACTCTTCCCATCTCTCCAGATCTTCTCACCCGGGATGAAGGTCCCGGCGAAACTACCGATAACATTACTCACAACCTCTCTAACTTCGGCCTCGTCGGGTCCAACTGCCACGCAGTCGTCGACGTAAACGGCCATCCTTAGCCACCCACCGAACCGGGATTGCTTGCGCCAAATCCCCGGCTCGCTAATGTGGGCATGCCAGCCCTGTCTTGTGAGTTCCTTGGCCAGCGTGTCATACCACGCACGCGGACTGCTGCGGAGGCCATACAACGCTTTCACCAAGCGTTTCCGAGAGTCCTCATGCTCTGCACACCACGCCGCTGGCAATCGT
>Ga0233449_1003530_pt1 | contig 11356 bp, 8 predicted proteins | sample SI_124_October20_FD_183012 | JGI IMG/M metagenome (GOLD analysis project Ga0233449, IMG submission 183012) | Seawater microbial communities from Saanich Inlet, British Columbia, Canada - SI_124_October2016_200_MG | ecosystem: Environmental > Aquatic > Marine > Inlet | place: Canada: British... | reverse complement strand
CTCTGCTCACCGTACTGATTTCCGGCGCAGTCAAGGGATTCCGCCCGGCGCGATTGACGCTGTTGTGCTGGGGGGCATTTGGCGTCGGTGCGGCCTTGTCCTTTCTGACTCAAATTGGTTGGCTTCCTTCTAACGCCTTCACCCGTAACAGTATGCCGATAGGCGTGATGATTGAAGCCGTGCTCTTCTCGTTGATTCTCTCCGGACGCTTTCTTGAAATTCGTGCGGAAAAAGAGTCGGCGCAGCAGGAAGCCATCCAAAACCTGACCCGTGCGGATGAATTGAAAGATCGGCTATTGGCCAACACTTCACACGAATTGCGAACCCCACTGCATGGCATTATCGGCTTGGCGGAAACCATTCGGGACTCTAGCGAAACTAAACTTGCACAGAGCGATTTCATGCGGTTGGACTTAGTCATCAGCAACAGCAAACGTTTGAGCAACCTGGTCGGTGATTTACTGGATTTATCTGCACTGCATGATCACCGTCTGAGCCTCCAAGCTGAAGCATTTCCTTTGCACATGTTAGTGGAGGGAGTGCTGAACCTGACCGAACCTCTCATCCGTGAAAAATCACTACGTTGTCTCAATCAGGTTTCACCAGACCTGCCGCTGGTTAGTGCGGATCCAAACCGTATCCAGCAGGTGTTGCTGAATCTAGTAGGTAACGCTGTCAAGTATTCTGATTCCGGTACTGTTTCTATTTCCGCAAGAGCTGAAAATAAGCTGCTAACTGTAGAAGTCGCTGACACAGGATCCGGTATTGCTCCAGAAGAATTGAAACGCGTCTTTGAAAGCTTCGAGCGGGGTGAAAAAGCTGAGATGGATGGAGGTTTGGGACTTGGACTGAGCATCAGCCAGAAGTTGCTACAGGCCCACGGCAGCAGCCTCGAAGTACGTTCCACGCCGGGAAAAGGCAGTACCTTCAGTTTCACGCTGAACGTAGCCGAAGTAAAAGAAACGTCGCTGCTGCTGGAGCTTCCAGAGTTGTCAACATCTCCGGGACTGCAACCGGTACAGCATCCGGGACATGATTCCAGTTTCTTATCGTCCCAGACGGAATCCGACTCAAGCGCTGAATGTATCCTGATTGTGGATGATGACCCGACCAATCTTGAGGTTGCCTCAGCTCATCTCTCCGGACTTGGAACTGCATTCACACTTTGTCTGAGTGGACAGGAAGCCCTTGATGAATTGGATGCCAATCCAAACATCCGGCTGGTTTTGCTGGACGTGCTGATGCCCGGTTTGGATGGCCTTGAGGTCTGCGAACTGATCCGCGAAAAATATTCTGCCGAAGAACTTCCTGTGTTATTGTTAACCGCACTCAATCAGGAAGAAGACATCGCCTTGGGGCTCCAGTCCGGAGCCAGCGACTATCTGACCAAGCCCTTGCACAAAGTAGAATTACAAGCTCGTGTCGCTGCGCATCTCGACCTCGCAAGGCTCCGACGGCAACCCAGCGACGCACCGCGGATTCAAGCGGATAACTCACGCAGGATGCTCGTTGAAACGATGTTGCTGAGCTTGGAAATATGGGAAGCTCAAACAGAAGAAACTGTCATTGACTTTGCCCAGAAGAGCAAAATTTGGGGTTCCCATCTCGATCGTAATTCTGGAACCTGGCGTACACGCACTTTGGATCAATACCTCTCTGTTGATACTCTACCCTCAAAACCACGTTGGCGAAAAGTGGTGCAAAGCGCAGAGTTTGTGCTGCGCGAATGCCCAGCGGACTCCGATCTTTCTACAGGCCTGCAAAGTCAGCTCGACTCTCTCACCCACCAACTCCGTGAACATCCTCTCAGTACGGTTTGAATACAAAACTGTTTTATTATTAAATCCCCTTCATTAACTTAATAAAATCTGTGGCTGATCTAAGCATAAACTAACTCAAATTGACATATACCAGTTTGTTTTTGTCATTTCCGCGAAGCTTGTACTCTCTTCTATTCAACATGAAATAAAACCTGGATCCCGGATCAAGTCCGGGATGACAATAAAAGTTTTCAGGAATCCCTAAATAGTTTGACCCAGCAAGATCTAGTAGTGAGATGCTTAAACTCGTTCCGTGGCCCTGCCGCAGAATGAAATGATCGAGTAGTATGTTGCTTAAACTACGTACTGCGTTACGCGGCAGAGCATCGTAACGAGAAGTAACATTGATTGACAGCTTCCACACAACAGTTAAACTCGTTCCGTGGCTCTGCCGCGGAATGAAGTGATCGATTAGTATGCTTCTCACCTTGTTTGTAGGTGCGGAGTCGCCCTCGCAAATTTGCCTCCCCGCTACGGAGAGCGGGGCTACCAAAATATGTTTTTCCATTTACGTTAATTCTCTTTTGTCATTACCGCGAAAGCGGGAATCCAGGAGTGGAATTTAAAAAACCAAAAATCCCACCAATTATGCATGCATAATTGTCCAATATAACTCCAAAATAACTCCTAAATATTCCCCCTTTTTTAAGCTTAATTCCAGCTGCTCTTTTTTGTTGAAATCCCAACATAACAATTTATTTCATATAATATCAAGCACCTGTCTCGAAACTGGCCAGAAACTGGCCATTATTTATATTTCACATATTACTTTAATATATCAATATCTTGGGGTAATTCTGGCCAGAATATGGCCATTTCGCCGCTTGACGCCTGAACACAGTTAACAGAAACTCATCGTGAACTTCCTGGATTGTTTCGGAATCTGAATAACAGCAAGAGAAACTACACCATGCCCCTTACATATAAATTCGATTCAGGAGTACATGTTATTACTCTACGTGGAAAAATAACTACTGAGAGTCAAGAGAGCCTCCAGCTTGAATTGAAACGCATTATGCAACCTGAAAAGGGGAAACTGATTCACCTCACTCTGGACTGTACGGGACTCACTGAGTCAGGCAATCAGTCTGAAATTTAATGACAGGATATTCCATGAATTATAAATTCAATTTATGTAGGCCGGGTTAGGCAAAAGCCGTAACCCGGAAAATAGATTCTTGTTCCGTGGCTCTGCCTCGTATCGAGAATTCGTCGTGTCATTCCCGCGAAAGCGGGAATCCAGTCCCCGGCCAAGACGAGGACATGCATTTCGGCTAATTACAAGTTCCTGGATTCCCGCTTTCGCGGGAATGACAACTGTTTGCTAATGCATCTGCATTAGCATTTTTGCTTAAATCTTTAACACAAACCAAGGAGAACATGATGAGACATTTAGCTCAAAATTCAGTTTCGACCTCAACTTGTCTGACAGTTTTGAAAAAGTTGTTATTCATTTTCATAATTTCATTTATCAGTCTGAGCATAGCGTCTTGTGGTGAAGAGAGTACTGAAACAAAATCAGAAGAATCAACAACCACAACTTCCACTACGGATGACACCACCACAGCGGATGATACAAGCACAGCGGACGACACAAGCACGTCTGACAACACAACCACCACCACCACGCTTTCGGCGCCTGCCGGATTTTCCGCAACAGGAGCGGCCGGACAGGTTACACTGGCTTGGACTGCCTTGAGTGGCTCTTCCAGCTACACGATGTTTTGGGGAACTGCTTCCGGAATCACCAGCAGCAACTACTCCATTACTTCAATCAGTACCAACAGCTACACGCATACTGGACGCGATAACGGCACGAGCTATTATTACAAAGTTGCCGCCGTAAATTCCGCTGGAACCGGAACACTTTCGAGTGAGGTCAATGCCACTACTCCTCTTTCTGCTCCTGCAAATTTATCCGCCACCTCCGCTTTTCAACAGGTTTCGCTGGCTTGGGATAATGTGAGCGGCGCAACAAGCTACACTCTATATTGGGGCACCTCAACGGGAATCAGTTCCTCCAGCACAGCCATTACTTCCGTGAGCACAAACAGCTACACCCACTCCAGCCTGACAGGAGGAACTACCTACTACTACAAAGTCGCTGCTGTAAATTCAAGTGGAACCGGAACGCTAACTTCTGAAGTAAACTCTACTGCTGGAGCTAGTCAACTGATAGGTGGTTCCATGCAGGGTACAGAACTCACCCTCACCCCAACAGTAACAACCCTTGCGGGTACGGGTACTTCTGGAAGCGCCGACAATGATACAGGCACGTTGGCGGAGTTTAAAAATCCATCCCACATCACCACCGATGGCACAAATCTCTATGTGGCAGACACCGATAACGGCCTAATCCGCAAGATCGTTATTTCTACTGGAGTGGTAACCACACTGGCTACGGAGGCGACATTTTACAAACCCTACGGCATCACTACCGACGGCACCAACCTCTATGTTACGACCCTAAGCCAATTGATCCGCAAGATTGTCATAGACAACGCATCTGTGACCACTCTAGCTGGAAAGTCTGTAGGAGATGCCGTGGGTACAGGCGATGTGGCAAGGTTTAATGGTCCACAAGGAATAACCACCGACGGCACGAATCTCTATGTGGTGGACAGCACTAACAAAAAAATACGCAAGATCGTGATCTCCACTGGAGCAGTGACCACACTGGCTGGGTCGGGAACTGTTGGACACGCTGACAACGACAACGGCACGTTGGCGACGTTTACAGCGCCAACAGGTATCACCATCGTCGGCAACAACCTCTATGTGACACAAGGTTCAAGTGGCTACGCTGTCCGCAAGATCGACATCTCCACTGGAGCCGTAACAACACTTGCTGGACTAGGGGGAACACTAGGAAATAATAGTGACGGCAAAACCGGCACTGCGGCGAGGTTTGGTCGCTTGTATGGCATAACCTCAGACGGGACAAATCTTTATGTGTCAGGCTATTCCTACAACATGATCCACAAAATCGTGATAGACAACGCGTCTGTGACCACACTGGTTAGCAGTTTATCATACCTCAATGGCATCACCACCGACGGCACAAACCTTTATTTTGTGAACGGTCAGACGATCCGTAAAATCGAGTAGTGAGGTGCTTAAACTCATTCCGTGGCTCTGCCGCGGAATGAAGACAGCATGGCTCTGCCTTGCATATTCTGTAAAGCAATTTTTCAGGTGCTCCTCACGAACTGCGTTACGAGGCAGAGCCTCGTAACGAGAAAAGCAATGCGGAATGAAGTGATCGAGTAGGTGCTTCTCACCTTGTTTGTAGGTGCGGAGTCGCCCTCGCAAATTTGCCTCCCCGCTACGGAGAGCGGGGCTACCAAAATATGTTTTTCCATTTACGTTAATTCTCTTTTGTCATTCCCGCGAAAGCGGGAATCCAGGAGTTTTAACTCGTTCCGTAGCTCTTCCTCGGAATGAAATTCTGCGGGGATAACGTTCCGGAATTGTACATCGTCATTGGCTCCCCCCGCCATTTATGACGTTGTTATGGTTCCGGAATTGTTCCCTCACAGGGTGGACTCCATTTGCTGGATTTATTGGAAAGTCGAGAATAAAACCACGAAACAACTTTCAAATCATGTAGGTCGCGTAGGTTGGGATAAGCAAAATGCTTATTTCAACCTGACTTCAAGTAACATTTGACCTCGTTACGTGGATCTGCCTCAATACGAGAAGAACCGGCCTGGAATACCATTGAAGTAGCAAGGTTCTAAGGAAAAGCGAAAAAGGCAACCTTTTAGGTTTAGGTTGTATGTTTGAGGAAATTGTTAAGATTAGTGGCAGTTTCAGGAAAACTTTCGAGTATCTTTTTGTCAAGTGTTATCAGTGGAATTTCAAACTTTTTGGCTAATGTAACAAACTCACAATCATAAGCAGAGCAGCGAGAGGATTGTGCCAACCTCAACACTTGATTGGACTCTACTTCATAAGCTTTATTTCGCATCAAGTACTCTGCATCTTTCATGTACTGGAAAGATTTTTCTAACATCATCAGATTTTTGCGAACATAAAGTGACAGCAAGTTCCGGAACTCACTTTTCCATAAAAGAGGTGCAATCCATTCTGAGTCGAGGGCAAACAAACGTTCAGCCAAAGATGTTTCTTTTCCATCAATCAGAAAATAGGCCAATAAGTTAGTATCTGCAACAATCATCATCTCCCTTCAAATTTAGATTCTGCCAAAAATTCATCAGTCAATGCAGGAAGTCCTGCTTGTTTTCGTCGCTGGCGAACCTGTTTGAGGAACTCTTCTTGTTGAGCAATTTGTTTTGGAGACTTGTTTTTTGTTTTTGGTTGTTGATATTCCAAACAAGCAATTATTTCAGAATTAAGACTACGATGATGCGCTTTTGCGGAATTTTGCAAATTATTAAACAACGGATCTGGCATGTTTTCAATAGTAACTGTTTGCATAATATTTCTCCATTTTAATTTTTGGTTTTTGAGAAGCATCATTCTATCAAAATCAAAGTAAAAGCGGCAAGATATTTCAACAACACAAATTGAATTTGAATCGGAACGGAGACAGGATAAATTTAAACTCGTTCTGCGCTGCCGCGGAATGAAATTCTGCGTGGATAACGTTCCGGAATTGTACATTGTCATTGGCTCCCCCCGCCATTTATGACGTTGTTATGGTTCCGGAATATTTTATCGCCTTTGCCCTGAAGATAGAAAACTCCTATGACCAACTTGTGTTAATAATTCTTCACAACATAAAATGGTTGACTTGAATCTCTCTTGAAATTTTCTTCGCACATCCTGCCTGCTCCGCAAAGTCTGGCCAATACTGAACTGCCTGATTGACTTCGTCAATAATGCCGGACGCTTGTTTTTTTAAAATTCCAAATTGCTCCGCAAGTGCTAAACAATGTGCTCGAGTAGGATTTTTCCCTTCCCCCAAGACGCTCATTGTATGCTCGCCACCAATCCCGTGAGTGAAAGTTAGATCATACGCGGGCGACAAAATCCATGTCGGGTTCGCTGGAAGGTTCGCTGGAAGCGTCGTTTCGTCATCTCCTGTTATCATAAACGAAAAGTTTTTTGCATGGTCATCACGGTTATGCGACGTAATGTTAAAAACCATTCTTCGAAAGAGTTTTAGTAGCTCATGGTGATTTCGCGTGAGCAGTCGTGTTAGCTTAAACAAATCGGCATAATCTGTGGAAGGGATTCTAAAAAATGCGTGAATCAAATTTCCAAATGTGTGTAGATGTCTCCGTTTGTTTAGTCCTCTTTCATTATCTCGATCAAATCTTTTCACGCCAAAGTGTAGACTCTTCAACTTGCCATTACAGGCATGAAACAACTTTGCTTTTGGCATATTGATACCGGCATCCTTTGCCATCAAAGCGTACGCATATTCGACCTGGCTTGCTTGATTAATTTCAATGTAAGGTTCGCTTTGTGCCGCAAATTTTATGAGCCAATGTTCAAAACCTTCAGGCAAATCAGTTTCACCGGAGATCATTTCGTCATCACGAACACCCACAAGCATCTTTGGTCGTGCACCGCCTGGAGAACCGCCCGCTCGTTCAAGTTCGGGAAGTACTACTGCAACATCACCTCTAAAAACTTCTTCCGCGTTTTTCCCAAGTGCATGTAAGTCAAGTATCTTTTGATCCAGTTGATAATTTTCTGAAGGATTATAAGCCAATGCGCCCATTGCCCGCATTCCAACATAACTCAAGCGCTCAAGTGGAGAAAGTGTTGCCGGATTTATTCCTTTCTTGCGAAAGTGACGATCCATCAACAGCAACCCCCAACCGTCCGGAAGCGAATCATCAAACAAGCCCGGAAGAGGACCAAATGATAAATCTTTGTGTTCAAATAATCCTTCCTTTAGCGGAAGTTTGAACGGCGAAAGTTCTATACCACTATTAAGCCACGCTTGATCGTACTCAAAATATATTCGGTGATCTTGCTCTGCAAGCGTTCCTACAGTAGATTCCGTGTGCTTGTCATGCCGAAATGTCACCGTCAATTTTTTCAATGTCTACCCCGCACGCGCTTCTTGATCTTTTGTTTTTCCAGGGCTTCAAGTTCCGCGATTGATTGTGCTTTTGGCTCAATGATCCAAGACGAAATTTCATCAAGAAGTCCCAGCACAAAGCAAATTTTCAGAAAATTTTTGATCGAAGTTTGACCTGTTGATTCATAGCGGCGAATTGTGGGAAGCGAAACTCCGGAGCGTTTCGCAAGCGTCTCTTGTTTCCAGAGCTTAGCCAAACGTATGTTGCGGATACGGCGGGCAAGTAATGCCTGCGTTTCATCCGGTTGAGGGGATTCGAATGCTAAAGGTTCCATAAAAAGTCTGATTTAATAAGTTAATAACTATCATATATTATCACTTAAAATTAATAACTCAAGTAATATATCATATTTAACATATTAATTTTCAATCAAATCGCTGAACATAATTAAGTACTACATTGATCAGAGGCTGAAGAATCTAATTTGAGTTACCCATTACAATACGTTTACCCCGCTACGGAGAGCGGGGCTACCAAAATATGTTTTTCCATTTACGTTAATTCTCTTTTGTCATTCCCGCGAAAGCGGGAATCCAGGAGTGTCATTTATAAGTTAGAAAAAAACTATCATCACTAGTGTCCGGCACATTTGAGTGCAAAACCACGGAAGCCCTCATAGCATCAGGTATTCCGAGGTTTTATAAATTTTTCGATTTGAAAATTTTATTTGCTACATAAGTTTGAGAAATATATTTAATTTTCGTTTACTGCAATAATATCATTGACTTGCAAAATTAAAATAAAGAGTATACTCATCATAATGACACCTTTCAAGGCAGAAAATATAATCTGCCGGACACTAGTGAACTATCATCATAAATGATATTTGGCGGATCAAGACACTACCCCGGCACGTAGTCCGGGGCTACCGTTCGTGAAATCCTCGCTAAAAAAACAGCCTTTCTGTTTCACCAGCAAGGAGAGCGGGGCTACCGTTCGACTGAGCTCAATGTGCATCAAGCCAGTTTTCGCCTTTGCCGATTTCCACCAGCAGTGGCACCTCAAGTCCAACTACATTTTCCATGGTCTGTTGAACCATTTCACAGAGTTCGTCAGCTTCATCTTTCAGGGTGTCAAAGACCAGTTCATCATGGACAGTCAGGATCATTTTTGAGAGCATTTGTTTTTCACGCAACTGTTGCTCAACAGCAATCATGGCGAGCTTAATAATTTCCGCCGCGGAGCCCTGGATGGGTGTGTTAATCGCAGCACCTTCAGCCATCCGTTTCAAGAGACCTTTGCCGTTAATGTCCGGAAGATAGCGTCTTCTTCCGAACAATGTTTCTGTAAAACCTTCTTTACGCGCCTGTTCCAGAAAACGTTCCTGCAAAGCATGAATGGTACTGTATTTTTTAAAATAACGTTCAATAAATTCTTTTGCTTCAACTTTGGACGTTTTGGTAACAATTGAAAGGCGCTCCGCACCCATTCGATAAATCAGTCCAAAATTAACTTCTTTGGCCCGGGAACGCATTTCACGGCTCACTTCTTTTTCCGGAACACTAAAAATCGCTGAAGCCGTCAAGGCGTGAATATCAAGGTTGCGGCGATATGCGTCCATGAAAGTAGGATCCTTGGAATAATGTGCAACCACGCGTAATTCGATCTGGCTGTAATCTGCAGAAACCAGAATTTTTTCTTTTCCGGAAGAAATGAAGGCACGGCGGATTCGACGTCCCTCGCTGGAGCGTACCGGAATGTTTTGCAGGTTAGGATTTTCGGATGAAAGCCTCCCAGTGGCGGTTCCGGTTTGGCGGAAAGTAGAATGAATACAGCCGCTGGCTTGATGAACAAAGGTCGGTAGCTGATCAACGTAGGTATTTTTGAGTTTGTTAATGGAACGGTAAACCAGAATGGTACGCGGCAATTCGTCTTCAGCAATTTTTTCCAAAGATTCTTCGTCTGTTGACATACGGTTGCCCAACTTTATTTTTTTGGGTTTAACCTTGTAACGTTCATGCAGACGTAGTTTTTCGTAGAGGATATTCTGCAACTCAATTACGGAATTTGGATTAAATTCTTCACCCGCTAATTCGATAATTTTTCCACGCAATTCGGTTAAACGACTTTCAAATTCAAGCGCAATTTTTGCCATCACGTCAAGATCAAGACGGATACCGGACTGTTCCAGTTTGGCCAAAGTTTCTGCTAAAGGAATTTCGATATTGCGAAAAGCAGCATCCATTCCGGTCTGTTTCAATTGCTCGGAAAGCAAGCGGTGCAAACGTAAAATGATTGATGCGTTTTCACAATGCAGAATATATTCGTTTTGATCCTCAATGTCCTCTTCGTCAAACATTGACAGCTGACTTTCTTTTTCAACAGTCTCAGCAGATTCCAAAATTTTTCTACTTAAATTCAGTTTACGGCCCAGCAAATATTCCAAGTCATAGCGTCTTGCCAGCGGATCTGTCAGGTGAGCGGCAAGCATTACATCTGAGCTAATTCCATTTAACTCAATAGCAAGATTTGCAAATAACTGCACAGCTGTTTTCAGCCCATGAAAGATCTTTGGATTTGCAGTAGATTCAAACATTTTTTTGACTTCCGCAATCATTTCATTTTGCGGTACAGCGGATTGACTCAAATCAAGATAGATACTGCGTTCCGTTTGCGAGCACAACGCGAGTCCCTCAAGTTTCAAATCCAACTGGTGCTCGCCCTTGATATTCAAGGCAATTGCTAATTCATCACCCGTGGATAATTCCCGCAAATACGCACGCAGCTGTTCCGTGGTTTCAACTTTTTCACACTCAATTTCCAAAACTCCGCGCTCGTCTTCCTCATTATACTCCAGCTCTTCCTCCGGTTCTTTAAGCGCTGAAGCCTCCACTTTTTGCACTGAATCTTTAGTTGAACCTGCTGATTTAGTTCCCCTTTTTTTCTGCAGACGATTAAGCAGAGTATTGAATTCGAGTTCTTCCAGCAAAGCAAACAATTCCGGATTATCATATAAATCAGTTTCTCCAAGATGAACTGCGTCAAGTTCAACCGGCAGCGGAACATGGCAATCAATTGTAGCAAGCTCCCTCGAAAGGAGTGCATTCTCGTGTCCAGTTTCTAATTTTTCTTTGAGACTTTTTCCACTTATTTTTTCGAGATTTTCATAAACAGTTTCAATGTTGCCAAATTCTCCAATCAACTTCATGGCGGTTTTTTCACCAACTCCACGTACCCCCGGAATGTTGTCCGAGGCGTCACCCATTAGTCCGAGCATTTCAATTACTTGTTCCGGGACGCAACCGAATTTTTCAAGGACTCCCGGAATTCCAATCCGTTCGTTTTTGTGATTGAGCATGACTATTTTTTCAGTTATCAACTGCATAAAATCTTTGTCGCTGGTGACCATTACACCTTCTATTTCTGCTTCATGACAAAGTCTCATCAGTGTTCCGACAATATCGTCCGCCTCAAATCCCGGCATTTTCAAATAAGGCAAATTAAGAGATTCCACCAGTTTAGGCAGATACGGCAGTT
>Ga0233449_1003525_pt1 | contig 11369 bp, 15 predicted proteins | sample SI_124_October20_FD_183012 | JGI IMG/M metagenome (GOLD analysis project Ga0233449, IMG submission 183012) | Seawater microbial communities from Saanich Inlet, British Columbia, Canada - SI_124_October2016_200_MG | ecosystem: Environmental > Aquatic > Marine > Inlet | place: Canada: British... | reverse complement strand
TTATCTTATTAAAACTCAAGCATGTTTTTTATTTTTGAACTAAAACTAGTAGACTTATCAGTATTTCCTTTTGACAAGTTGACTGGATACTTTTTTCCATTCTGAGCAATCTTACTAGCCACTGCACTTTCAAGGTCAACATCTAATTTGTCTGCTAAGCGAAGCAAATAAATCATAACATCTGCCATCTCTTCTTTAACATGTTCACTTTCACTAGACATCATAATCACTTTAGCCTGCTCAGGTGTTAGCCATTGAAAGATTTCAACAAGTTCTGATGCTTCAACAGATAGAGCCATTGCAAGATTTTTGGGATTGTGAAACTGATCCCAATCGCGCTCATCAGCAAAATCTGAAAGTTGTTTTTGTATATTATCAATATTCATTGTCATATATATAAACCACCCAAAGAAAGACTTTTAACTAACCCTTTCTTATTATTACAAAAGAATCTTTATTGGTATCGATACTATTAATTATTCAAATCCGAAAAAGATACCTTTAATTCCAATGAATCACATAACTCTAAAACAAATGAAAATGAAAATGAACCTCTGTGTATTTTAGTTCTAATAGTGTCTGGCGTTTCTTGATAACCTTTATTGCACATAATTTTAGATAGTTGCACATAATTAATGTCTCTTTTAGCTAGTTCAGATTTTATAAATTGCCTTGCATTAATCTTCATGTAATCTATTAGTGATATAAATGTTATTATTGTATCATTTATATGCTAAATAAATAAATAATGATTTGCAGCTAATATATTACATTAAGCATAAAAACGCTGCTATAATATGCATATTGTATAAAAAAAATTAAAAAATGTATAAAATAATTTCGACATTTACTGGTGCTGGAGGTTTAGATATTGGATTTCATGGTGATTTTGAGTACTTAGGTGATCAGTATGAAAAACTTAAGTTCCACACAGCTATTGCATCTGATAACAACAAGGATGCGTGTAATACTCTAGAAAATGATAATAAGTACTTCAACGGCACCAATGTTCTGCATGAAGATATACTTCAGTTTAATTACAATGAAATTACAAATAATAATTTTGATGTTTTATTAGGAGGATTTCCATGCGTTACCTTTTCAGTTGTGGGCAAGCAAGTTGGAATTAAAGATGATTTGAATGGAAAGCTTTATGAAAAATTTGCCCAATACATAGAACACTTCAAGCCTAAAGTATTTTTAGCAGAAAATGTTAAAGGTATATTATCTGCCAACAAAGGAGAGGCTGTTAGGATTATTAAAAAACGTTTTGAAGATACTGGGTATAAGTTAAAGATATTTTTAGTTAATTTTGCTGATTTTGGTGTACCGCAGTTAAGGCAAAGAGTTCTATTTATTGGTGTTAGAGAAGATATTAAAACTGAATTTATTTCACCAGAATTCACTCATAAAGGGAACCATAAAACCTCGTTTGATGCATTTCAAGATATAGATAAAAACTGTGTAAACCACGTATTTCAAAAACATCTAAAAAGCACTAAACTGAAATTGGAAGCTATTCCAGAGGGTGGAAATTTCAAAGATTTACCTGATCATCTTGCTGTCAAAGGGCTGATGTCTAATATATATAGAAAACTACATAGAGATCAGCCAGCATACACTGTAATTGCCTCTGGTGGTGGTGGCACATGGACTTATCACTACAGTGAGCCAAGAGCGGTAACTAATCGAGAAAGAGCTAGACTTCAAAGCTTTCCAGATGATTTAAAATTTATTGGTAGTAATACTGAAATTAGAAGACAAATTGGAAATGCGGTTCCAGCAGTGGGCATTTATCATTTTGCAAAAAGAATTCAAGATGTTCTTGATGGTATTACACCTGAAAAAAATGATAACTGCATAAAAGAATATAATGTTGAGATAAGAAAATTTATAGATTAGATATTAAACTATTAAAGTCTTTCATATCTCCGCTTTGAATATAATAATTCTCGGCATCCATTGGTGTACTTCCATTCAAGAGGGCGCCCCTAGGAATAACAAAGTTACCATTGATTATAAGTCTTAAATCATCGCTTGTAATATACCCGGGTATGTCATATTCCCAGTTCTCTGATACGATAATTGAATGCAACTCTTCTTCTTCTATGTCATTTGAATATAGTATTTTGTTACTTCTCATTATTTTTTCACCATCAGGCTTTATTCTGACCAAAACAAAATAATCATATAAACAGCTCTTTTCTGCAAGGCTCATATTGGGTACGTATTCACCTTTTTTATTCCAATCTTTGGTTTCTAGCAATAACAGGTTGCCAAAAAATTTTGTTGATTTAATTGAGAATTTTAGGTCATCTAGAATAATGTCGCTATCATCCCACTCTCCAAGTCCATATACATCAAAATCTGGGAGTGAGAGTTTATTATATGCAACAGAATTAGAAACTTTAAACCTGTTATATATAGCTAGTTCAGACAGCTTCCCTTGAAATGTATTGATAAATATTTGACCTTTTTTTCTATTCATAGAGCCACCAGATCTATGTTCCCTATGCTTACCATCACCAAAAGCCATTGCATAGGAAAAATCAAAAACTTTTTTAATTGTCTCATTTTTAAATGTATTGCCATTTTGGAAGTGTTTATCACTCCCTATAAAATACTTATTACCTTCTTGCCTTAATTTATTCATAAACTATATCACTCTACTGCTTAATAATTGGAACCAAAACCTCATCTATATATTTATCTAATTTATTATTAATTGTTTTTTCTCTTATATCGGCGCTTATTTGTTCAAAATTTGTATCAAATGAAATTACCATATTATCGTCAACCCATTGCTTAGGTTTTAATCTTAACTCTAGCCTTTTCTTTGCCTTGTAGATCTTAATATGCCCATAATTATCTTTTATAAAATTTTGTATCCAAATACTATCACCGGTTGAGCGAATTTCATTTATCGATGTACCTTTAAGTTTTGACAAGTCAACTTTTAGTCCACATAAGTGAAATACACTGCCTGCTCTCAGGACTATAAAATAATATATGTTAGTAATATTATGATCTTTTTCAACTTTTTTATACTTTTTAACTAATATATCTTGCCACTTAGACCAGATAAATTCACGCCTTCCTTGCGCAAACAAATCATCAAGGGTATTACCATCCCCAAAGTTTCCATCTCCAAACTTTTGAGCTAATGAAGTTTCTCCGCTATCCGCATTGCTTAAGTTTCCTTTTTTATCTAATTTACAAGATAGCATCTTTACATCAGCACCCCAATTGTGGGTAACAACATCTACTGGATATGAACCTGCCCCAATTGGCTTAACCCCTAATGCTTGAACAATCCATTGCTCAATATGTTCTTTTGGTATTTGTATTGGCAAGTCCCCTTGGTTTGGCAACTTTTCAGGTTGTGAAACTATAGATTTTTTTAAAAAAAACTCAATCACTCTTAGCGCGTTATCATCAAAGAATACACTTAGCTCAACTTTTGACATTGGCGTTAGAACAAATTCTGACATTTTATACCCTCTTAAGTATTTACACATATAACGAAATAAGCCCGATAAACGCGATTGATTTTATATTGAATTATGACTATATTTTTACCATTCTTTAATTTTTGACAACAATCCTAATACACTATCAGAAGATCCAGGGCGTACCCCCTTGTATTAATTTTATAATTCTCACTCCACAATCCTCTCAATAATCTTCTTGTCAATCCATCCCTTCTGTTCAGAGAGCTTACCATCTTCAGTAAAAACTCTCATAATCTTAGGCTCTCCATATTCAAACTTAGCCTCTTCAAACACACCACCAGTCTCGTAGTACGTTCTACCAGTGCCGTGAGCAAGACCTTTTGAATAAGGCATAGTTTCCATAGGCTTGCCATTCTCATACCAAGTACTACGAACACCATCAAACTTATCATCAGTGTAGAACGCTTCTAGTTGTTTGTTGCCATTAGGATAGTAATGAATAACTCTACCTTGTTTAACACCGTTGTCATAGATTGCCCTTACTTGAATAGAGCTATCTTCATAGTAACCAGTGACAATACCATCTAGTATGCCTTTCTTAAAGTAGCCTAGTGACTTAAGTTTGCCCGATTGATAGTAAGATTTCTCAGTACCGTGAAGCACTCCATCTACATAATCCTTGTTAAACTCAACAGCATCTACACCCCAGTTGTTATTGATAACATCTAAGTTACCTGTGTAGGGTTTGTTAGTGTCTGGAAAGATGAGTTTTCCTTCTTTGAATGTGCCAAGGTTTGCTTGGGCTGTTGATAGGATTAATATTAATATTACCGCTAACAATAGCAACACCCCTTGAGAAAGCCTGCTGAACTTTTTTTTAGCATCTACAATTTCAGTAAAAATTTCTCTATTAATAGAGATTAATGTTTTTAGATCTTCTTTAGACTTGGTGGTATCTCTTTCTATTTTCCGCAACGTGTCTATTTTTTTACTTTCGATTTCAATTTCTTCAAATCTCTCCAAATTAGTCATTTTTAGCCAGCCCTCTTACATGTTGAATGAAATCATCTACCTTATCAGTTGATTGTCGACAATCTAATGTAGCAACTTTTTCACCTAAGCCACCCTTATTTGGAAAAAATCGTCCGCTAACAACCCCGTTCCAATCACCTTTATAATATCTTGTAATGCGAATCTCTCTACCGCCAGAAAAAGGATATAAATTAAAAGTAATATAATTACCTGAGAATCTTATGTATCTCCCTGTACCTGTTGAGCCATAACTAAATCCGTCATCTATTAGATTTATTTCATTATCAGAATGCTTTGTTTGTGAAATCTGACTTGAGCCTAATACTTTATTCTTATAGAGTAGCTTAACTTGAGCAAACCCAGGAATATTGTCTGTATAAAATTTAAAAACAAGATTGTCACCCTTAGCAAATGAACCTTCTATTCCAGAATAGACTTCTGGTTTTCCTTCATTGATTTCTACAATATAATTACTTTTTACTTTGCAAATCATTTCCCCTTCTATTTCCCTACTTTGTGCAGAGCCAATGAAAAACAATAACACCGATATAGCTAGTAATATTTTTTTCATAATCAATTCACCCTAAAACGAAATAGAATCTCTCTATCAAAAACTCTTTTATCTGGTGCAATAGGCAATGGTGATGCCTTGTAAACTGCTCGCTCGATTGCCTTTTTGAATGATTTCCTCTTAGCAGGGTAAGTTATATTACAGGACTGCGTACTAACACTCTGAACATTGCCACTCAAATCTTGTAAGATATAAACATCACAACCCCAGTTGTCTTTAGCACCTTGATAGTGCCACTGTGTCTTAACCTTTGAAGCAATCTTGTTAATATACTTTACTTTCGTTTCATTCAAAATATCTTCCTGCTCTAGCTCTTTTTCCATAGCTTCTTCAGCTTTTATTTCTTTAATTAAAGAGTCTTTTTCAATTTGTAACAACTGCTTTCTAAGTTTTATGGCTTTATTCTTCCAAAACTGCTTTTCAGCTATTAGTTTTTGAGTTCTTAATAATGACTCCTTCATTAAAAATTTATTACCTGGCTTGTTTGTTAGATAGCGAGACACCATCCACCCTGTTTTCCCACCATAACGGATTTGAGTCCAACCATCAAAATACCTTACAATCTTAACCTTGTCGCCAGTCGTCAGCGCCCTTATGATGTTATTATTGAACGACCTGTCACTTCTCATAGGAATATTAATCTCATCAGTAATATAGGCATATTTAGGCGTCTCAGCATCAACTGACAATGTAGTTGCAAGCATCACTGCTAACAGTATTTGTTTAGTCATTTCATAATCCTTTTCAATAATCCTTCTCGAATTCAACAGTCCCATCTTCATTGTAGATACGAATATCTATAACCTTACTGCCCTCTTGCAAAACAACTTCTTTCTTAGTGCCTGACTCATAGTACGATTTTCTATAGCCATACCGCACCCCATTTTTAACAGGCTCTTCACTTTTTAAAATCCCGTTGTCATACCAAGTCTTCTGAATCCCATTTAGCTTGTTATTTTTGTAAATTCGTACAGACCTTTTAGCCCCGTTAGAATAATAACTATACGCCTCTCCATCTTTAACACCCTTTTTGAAAGGCATTCTGGTTCTGATTGTGCCATTTTCATAATATGTAATCATTTCACTATTAGTTCTTTCTATATATTCATCATAATCATCCAGATTAACAGTGTCGCTGTCATTGCAGCCTTGGATAAGTAGTGCGCTTAATGCTAATATTACAACTCTTATTAGACAATTCATTTCTCTCATATTACCTAACCTACAATCTTCTCAATAATCTTCTTGTCAATCCATCCTTTCTGTTCAGAGAGCTTGCCATCTTCAGCAAGACAAGCTTCGTTACGCATTAAAAATTCAAGATAGCTTTGGCTGTTTATTGCCGCATCCTCATCACATATCTCAATCCACCTATGCTTGTCATTGTCATAGTAGTCATCAGACTCTGTTTTTAACACCTTTTGACCATTAACTATATCAAAGGTTGATTCGGTGCAAACATATCCAACTATCATACTGGCACTTTGACGCCACTTTTTATATTGAACATATTTCAACTGACCACCTATTCTTTTGTAGATGTGTTCAGAATTTTGACAAGAGCCGCCAGAACTATAAAAAGCAATAGACCCATCTTCTTTATTCAGTGTTGTTAAAGCATCAAACCAAGTATAAGGGGGCTTTATCTGTCACGCTATACAAGTCTGACACTTTACCTCCAGAATTATTAAGATTGTAAATCTCATACGAATCTACACTTCTTTGTCCAGCGCTTCTCTCACGAACCACCAAGTCATTTACATTGTCAAAATCAACATCTTCAAAGAAAAATGGAGCATCACCTTCGTGATTATTATCAAGTAATGAAGATTTAACTAAAGATCTGTAATCAATTGTAAATATAGCATTCAAAATATCCTTGTGATATTCCCAATCATCTGAAGTGTAATAGCCTGCCTTTTTTAGAACATCTCCAGATAAGTCGAAAGCATCTGCTGTAACGGAAAATGAATTAAACCACTCTTTCTCTGAGAACCTTAATATTGCTGACCCTACACCCAATGGAGCATTATGATCTGGCGTCCATATCACGTCAACAGTGTAGTTGTACTTGCCATCAACAACATCAGTGAACTTAAAATGTACTACTTTAGTTCCATCAAAGAATACATCTGGCTCATCATATTCATCAGCGTAAATTGACGGGTTGAGTAAAAATAATGTCAGTAGAAGTATGTATTTCATGTGCTTAATAAAATTTAGTCCCAAGTTCAATATGTTCAGATTTTTCAGAATCCCAATAACTTTCAGTTATAGACTTTAGCACTCTTTTGCCTTCACGCATGCCATAGACTGTTTCAGCGCAAGCACCCTCTACAGGAATCCATTCAGTAAACTTAATGGACTTATATTTACCATCCACCAATTTAAATTTCTCCTTTGTACTGCCACAAGCCCCGCCAGATAAAAACACCTCTATCGTTCTATTTTCTTTATTAAAAGCTGTTTTCTGGTCGAGCATGTTAAAAGGTTCAGGACTCGCTAAATTGTAGATACTACTATCTTGATATACTGGTCTATATGTAATCTTGCGGCTGGGAATTTCACCAGATTTATATACCGTGTATTCATCGACACGCTTTTGCCCTGTGCCAAAATCAACGACAATCAATTCATCTTTGCCGTCAAAATCAATATCTTCAAAAAAGAATGGGGTTGAGCCGCCAGTTTTTAATCCATCATAGCGATGTGAATTATCAAACAATACAGGCTTACTAAGAGAGTCATACTTAACAGGATAAACTTTGGTTAAATCAACTTCAGCAGTATGCCCATCATGCTTGCTACTGTCTTCATATTTGATAAGACCTAGTTTCCACAACACTTCAAAAGGCATGTGAAAAGCATCGGCTGATACGGAAAATACTCCACCACCATCTCTGACAAAGCGAATTGTCGCCGGACCGACTAGCGCTGGAACATGGCCATCATCAGGCGTCCACAAAACATTAACAGTGTATTTATCATTAATGACATCTACAAACTTTAAATGAATTGTTTTAGTGCCATCGAAGAACGACTTCCGCTCATCCTCTTGAGCTTGAGCTACGGGATTTATCAACAAAAATGCTAGTAGTATTAGTAGCATTAATTGTATTGTATTATAAGATCTGGCGATTCCTGATAAGTAGGCCTATGTAAGTCTTTATCACCTTGGTCAAGACATTGAAATATAACCTGACGCCTATCAAACGTTTTAACGAGTATTTTTTTGCCCATTGTTGAACAATAAAAATTAGCAAATTTAAGCATCGCACTAGATGAAGAGCAACCAAATGGTCCTGTTCCAGTCATATAAGTATCAGGTCCAAGTATTGATATTTTGTCGCAACCAGACCTAATTTTCCCATCACCTTTAGAAATCCGTCCCTCTCCACAACCGGATATAATTAGAGTAATAAGTGACACTATAGCTATTTTAGATTTCATAATTACCTTTATTTTTAATTTATAAAGCCTTTCTACACAGAAAAACTGCTAAAAAACTGCTAGTTTTATTATAATATTGTATCTCAAAAATAACTCTTTAATTATATAGTTAGATACAATTTACCTATGAATAAAATATTACTAACTATCCTGCTATTAACGCCAACTCTTGTATTGTCTTGGGGTATTTGGGACACCAGAGATACCACCATTCATAATCTTGATATTACCATCAAATATGGCACACCTATGAGTAGAGGGCAATTAGGGGAGGCGGAAGCAATAGTCATTAACAAAAACGGTAAAGAAATAGTTAATTTAACTTGTCAGAAATACACTAATTACTGTGATGAATTACTCATAACAAAATATCCGCTAGAAAAATATCAAGGTGACAAGCTCAACCTAAATGAAGCGCATACGCTCAAAGCGCTTGTTAAGAATTTCTCTTCATTCAAAATTTCAGGATATAAAAATAACATGATTGGGGTTCTTAAAAAATCAAGTAAGTACAGACACTGGGAGTCTGATAATTTATTTCTGATTGACACTAAAACAGGTGGTGTTATTGAGCTTATAGATAAGCACATCACGCATATTAAAGAATCAATAAAAATTAACAATCTTAATGTGGTGTTTGTCAAGTCAGCATTATGGGTAGGTGGATTTAAAGTCGATATATATAAAGATAAGGCAACAATATACGAAAGCCCTGATCATGAGCCAAGAACTTATATTGTCACTACACATTTGCCAGTATTTATAGGCTACGATTATGCTGTTGAGCCTAATAATAAGACAATTTATGAGATTGAGCTAGACAACCTTAAGGAATTTACAATTCCAGAACATAAAAATCCAGTTATTGCTTTTGTTGAATCAACCTATGGATCTGGTGGAGGTGTTCAAGTATTTATAATTATTGACACAGTTACAGGAAAAATTGCCACTCAAACTGTAAGTAGCTTTGATAAAATCGAATGGAAAAATGGAATTAAATTTAAATAAAATCAATTCTATATAGTCCGCAAGCCAGATTATATAAAAATAAGCATAAATATTAAGCTGCCGAAGTCGCACGTAGGCGACTATTTCGGCTGCTTAATATTTTCATAATTTTACAAATTTAAACTTAAAATTCTTTCCCTCTTGTCACATTTACCAATCCTTGAGGTAATCACCCCTCTGATTGATAAATTAATTATTGCTCTTTTAATAGTTGAAATCGAATAATCCTTAAAATAATCATCTTTTTGAATTTTGGTAATAGTGCTTTCACCTTGCGCAATATAAGCAAAAATAGCTTTTTCGGGATTATTCATATTAGATACGCCAAATTTTTCCTCTTGCCTGTGTATCTCTTTTCTTAGCTCAAAAAGATTGACATTAGCTACTTTTTTCATATTCTCCCCTTGTTTAAATTGAAAGCATTAAACATTTATAAGCTGAGGTCGGACGTAGCCGACTCATTCAGCTGATAAATGCTTTAATTATCTACCGTTTCAAGTTTTAAATCCAATGCATCTAATTCTTTTAATTCATCAGAAACGGCTAACTCTAGTTCCTCTATTGATTCAATAGCTAGATTATTATCAAAATCAATTGCTAATAAATCAATAACCTCATTATCTTTAACTTCAACTTTTGGAATGATTATTTTTTTAGGTTTAGGGGTTTTAGAATCTTTAAACCCAAAATTAAATCTTAAAAATACCTGATAACTTGAGTTGTCATCATCCACTTTGCCAGGCAAGAAGTAACTTAAAAAAGGAATGGTTTCTTTCTTGGAGCGTGAATTGAGAAGTGTTGATAAATTAAACAGTGGCACCAGCTGTCCAGACTTTAACAAGAACTGAGTTTTAAAATCTCGCTTGTCGGTAACCGGCACATCATTCACAAAGCCTTGTAAGAATGAATGAGACTGCTTTAAATTAACAATAATGGTTTCATCATCGACATACTGCGTAGCCACCTTAAATTCAAAGCCTACGTTGTTATAAGAGATCTTTTCACCAACGACTCTGTCCGAAGGTTGCTGCTTGGATTTTGACTTTGATTTAACCAGGTCGTCAGACTTAAGCCTAACACTACTCACACTACTAGACTTGTAGTCTTTTAAGATAACTGGATACTTGGTAACAAAGTTTGAGCTAAAGCTCTCACCTACTTCTACCAAAGCTGTTGAGTTAATCTTTGTTAAGGTTTTATAATCACTCTTAAGATAATCAAGTAGCAATAGATTTGGTATTAATGCTGTTGACGGACTGATACTAAAAAAATCATTTTGGAAGGTGTACTTAAGACTGAAGTCCATGTAGTCTTTTTTACTAAATGACACCAATATAAAATCAATCTTGATATTGTTAGAAGTGTCAATAAGACGCATTAGATTATCAAGAATCTCAATTTGTTGTTTATTACAATAACAAAATACTGAAGTCTTGTTCATAACGATGTTCGGCGCTATGGTTGATAAAATCATTCCTTGATTCTCAAACTTCTTTTGATTCTTAAAGATATAAAAATAAGGTTTTTGTAATCTAGTAGCAGCACGCTCTCGTCTTTGCTCATTAGTGAGTACTGGCTGTTGTTTGTCAGGCACTAACTCAGATTGCAGCTCTTTACCAAAATTAAGCGCATCTCCTGAACTAAACGCATCTATGACATAGATACCTTTGCTTATTACAAAACCAATAAAAATGATAAAAAGCACAATAAAGACGTAGTACTTCTTGGGGATGCTGGATTTGTAATTGTGAATACTGGCAGACTTATAAACTTCAAAAAACCGCTTGTCTAAGACAAATGGCTTACTTGACTGTTTAACCGGCTGCTTGTTCTCTGTGGTCTCAGCACCTAGGTAA
>Ga0233449_1003521_pt1 | contig 11378 bp, 9 predicted proteins | sample SI_124_October20_FD_183012 | JGI IMG/M metagenome (GOLD analysis project Ga0233449, IMG submission 183012) | Seawater microbial communities from Saanich Inlet, British Columbia, Canada - SI_124_October2016_200_MG | ecosystem: Environmental > Aquatic > Marine > Inlet | place: Canada: British... | reverse complement strand
GTTTTGATGATTGGCTTAAATTAGGGCTTTCTGAGGTGTCTTTGATTTGACCCTTGCTTTTTTTGTTATATTGTATAATAATTGAGCACTGGACTAATTGTGTCAATGTGTTAACACTTTGACTAATCTGTTTAAATTACATTTTCGCTCGCAAATATTGGAGATAGGATGATTTCCCCGAAATCGTTCCATCCCTGAAATTTGTTCAGGCTACTGATGTTGGTTGTAGGATGCGTTTCCTCTTATTTAAAGAGGGCGATGAAATTCTCCCGCAAGTAGAATTTGACAACAAGGAAATAGTAATTATGTGATCGTTATTGGCCCTGAGGGTCTCAATCTTGAGATTTTTGTGGCCGGTTACGAATCACGTGTTGATTTTTGGCCGGAGTGTGATCCCCGACGGGTAACGGAAGAGATTCTATTCCCTGACTTAGTGAGGTACTGATAGATGAGAGCTCGTGCTGCTGCTATGAAGAAAAAGCTGAGCGGGCTGCCCCTTGTGGGTGGCTGGTTCGCTGAGGGGGAGGCTTCGTCTCCTTCCCCTGCTCCTCTGTCCCGGGTTTCCGGACCGTTGTATGGGCAGAAGCCATATCCCGAGGCCGTCCGTGCTCGGGATGGAGGCTGGGCGCACCCTGACTGGGTTGCGACTGGTCTGTTCTGGGGGCGGTAGGACGAACGTCGTCCTGCGATAGTCGTCGTCGTGGAGAGGTTCTGCCTTTCCACGACGGCGGCTCTGTCTCCATCCTTTACCCCTTCCCCTAAAATCAATCATCCCTACTAATTCCTTGTTGTTACCAACTTTATTTTTTTTGCTTGCCTTCTTTGTAATAGTTCTTAAAATGAGCGAGCTATGAAAATTGGAATTTTATCTTATACATGGGCTGGATGGACAAAGAGCTTGCGCTCTAGGAGTTTGCCGAAAAATGAAAAATTATTGGTTGCGGCTGCAAAGTCTCGTGGTCATGAAGTTAAGGTTTTTCATTCAGATCGATGTCAGCTTGTTTATAAAGATAGTAAAATGCGTGTGCTTTATGCGGGGCGAAAATTCCCAACTGTTGATGTCATGATCACTCGGCCAAATATAGTGACGAATGTGGATCTGGAATTAACGCTTAATAAGCAGCTCCTTTTTATGGGAGTGAAATTGGTGAATGGATACATGCCTATTTTGAGATCTAAGAATAAAGTGCGAATGCTCCAAGTTTTGGGGCATAAAGGAATCAATGTTCCTGCCACGGTTGTTTTGAAGCGTTTGGAGTATATGGATGACGCAGTGAAGCGTGTTGGTGGGTATCCGGTGATTGTTAAGACTCCGAATGGCTCACTTGGGAAAGGAGTGGTTATTATTGAAAGTAGGCGATCTTTATTGTCTTCTTTGGATATTTTTTGGGCGAATGCTCGTAATCGTAATCTTTTGATCCAAGAATATGTGTCGGAATCGTCTGGGAGAGATATCCGTGCTTTTGTTGTTAATGGGAAAGTGGTTGCTTCGATGCAGCGGGAATCCGTCTCGGGTGATTTTAGATCGAATATAGGGATGGGAGGCGCTGGTAGTCCTATCGAACTAACTGAGGAAGAAGTTAAAATGTCGATTGATGCTACAGAAGCGTTTCATTTAGAAGTTTCTGGAGTGGATATTTTACGTACCAATCATGGTCCTGTGATTATGGAGGTGAATTCTAATCCTGGATTAGACGGCATAACGGAGGCCACTGGCCATGATGTGGCGGGTGAGATCATTGATTTTGCTGTTGAAAAGGCAAATCATACAATGACTCAACAAGAATTCAGGCATGGAGTTAAAGCGTTCGAAAAAGAACTTCTTCGAATGGAGGAGCCTTTTGCTATGATTTAGGCGTCCATTGCTGAGTTAATTACAAAAAATTCCTCTCATCGTATGTAATACGGTTCAAGGAATTTTTTAAAAGGTTCTTTCTATTGGTTTTAAATAGACTATTTCTATAATTAAGCGGCTGGAGGTCGAGTAACGACTTTATCAATGAGTCCGTATTTACCATAGGCCATCGCATCTTCTGCACTTAAGAAATTATCACGATCAGTGTCTTTTTCTACGTTTTTCATGGTCATCCCACTGTGTTTGGCGAGAATACTATTAAGACGATGCTTTGTCTTTATAATGTGTTGAGCATGGATTTGAATGTCAGAGGCTTGTCCTTCTACGCCACCTAAGGGTTGATGGATCATCACTTCTGAATGAGGAAGAGCATAACGTTTTCCTTTCGCTCCAGCAGTTAATAGGATGGCTCCCATTGAAGCGGCAATTCCAATACATACGGTGGATACATCAGGGCGGATATATTGCATGGTGTCATAGATGGCAAGTCCAGCGGTTACATGTCCTCCAGGTGACTGGATGTACATGATGATGTCTTTTTTTGAGTTCTCTTTTTCAAGGAAAAGGAGTTGCGCGATGATTGCATTGGCAACTTGATCATTGATAGCAGACCCTAAAAAGATGATTCGGTCTTTAAGAAGACGCGAGTAAATATCGTACGCACGTTCTCCTTGATGTGACTTTTCAATCACGGTTGGTATAAGGATGTTGTCTGTAATGGGGTTAGCTCCTCCTGAAGTTTGTTTCTGGCTGGCTAGTCCGCTTCCTGTGTGAAAAGAGTAAGGGTCAAACATTAGAATAGGTTATTTGAATAGATCGAATGACTCGAATCATTATACCTGGTTTTGGCGCTCTGTTAAACCCTGTAGGTAGTGACAGGTTCCTGTTTTATGTTTTTCCCCTTTTGGGCGGTTTAATATTTTTCTATTAAAATGGGGTTGACTTCTGTTTTTACGTTGATAGAATTGCTCGTGCTTCGAACGGGCTCAAACCCCAACGAAACAGAAACATGTTCATTGATATCTTGGTTTTAATAGAGAATCCTGTCTATTCAGAAGTCGCAACACCTGAGGGTGAAGTGGCTTCAAGGGAAATCGTTTCTTTCTTCCGGAGAGAGCGGTTTCTAACAGTTGAATCAATTTGATTCAATTTTTTTATGGATTTAGTTCATCTTCGGATGGACGCAAAATTCTTTTTTATGGAGAGTTTGATCCTGGCTCAGGATGAACGCTGGCGGTGTGTCTAATACATGCAAGTCGAACGCGATCTTCGGATCGAGTGGCGAACGGGTGAGTAACGCGTTGGTAGCTACCCCCTACTCAGGGATAACCCATTGAAAAGTGGGCTAATACCGGATGGTCCCGCAAGGGTAAAGATTTTTCGGTAGGGGAGGCACCTGCGTAGTATCAGCTTGTTGGTGAGGTAAAAGCTCACCAAGGCTATGACGCTTAGCTGGATTGAGAGATTGACCAGCCACAGTGGGACTGAGACACGGCCCACACTCCTACGGGAGGCAGCAGTAAAGAATCTTCCGCAATGGACGAAAGTCTGACGGAGCAACACCGCGTGATTGATGACGCCCTTCGGGGTGTAAAGATCTTTTCTGGGGGAAGAATTCTGACGGTACCCTAGGAATAAGCACCGGCTAAACTCGTGCCAGCAGCCGCGGTAATACGAGTGGTGCAAGCGTTATCCGGAATTATTGGGCGTAAAGCGTCCGCAGGCGGCGCATTAAGTTAGGTGTTAAAGCCTCCAGCTCAACTGGAGTTTAGTGCTTAAAACTGATGTGCTAGAGACTTGGAGAGGTAAGTGGAATTCAGTGTGTAGGGGTAAAATCCGTAGATACACTGAGGAACACCAAAAGCGAAGGCAGCTTACTGGCCAAGTTCTGACGCTCAGGGACGAAAGCGTGGGGAGCGAAGAGGATTAGATACCCTCGTAGTCCACGCCGTAAACGATGGATGCTAGTTGTTGGTTCGGCTCGACCCGAATCAGTGACGTCGCTAACGCATTAAGCATCCCGCCTGGGGAGTACGGCCGCAAGGCTAAAACTCAAAGGAATAGACGGGGACCCACACAAGCGGTGGAGCATCTGGTTTAATTCGATATTAAGCGAGGAACCTTACCAGGGCTTGACATCCCGAGAATTCACCCGAAAGGGAGAAGTGCCGCAAGGAACTCGGTGACAGGTGCTGCATGGTTGTCGTCAGCTCGTGCCTTGAGGTGTTCGGTTAAGTCCGTAAACGAGCGCAACCCCTGTCCTTAGTTGTATTTTTCTAAGGAGACTGCCCTGCATAACGGGGAGGAAGGTAGGGATGACGTCAAATCAGCATGGCCCTTATGCCCTGGGCCACACAGGTGCTACAATGGCCAGTACAACGGGTAGCCAAATCGTAAGATGGAGCCAATCCCTTAAAACTGGTCTAAGTTCGGATTGGGGGCTGAAACTCGCCCCCATGAAGTTGGAATCGCTAGTAAACGTGCATCAGCCATGGCGCGTTGAATATGTTCCTGGGTCTTGTACTCACCGCCCGTCAAGTGATGAAAGGAAGGGGCGCCCGAAGTACCTCCATTAAGTGGGGTCCTAAGGTGAAACTTCTGATTGGCACTAAGTCGTAACAAGGTATCCGTAGGAGAACCTGCGGATGGACCATCTCTTTTTAGAGAGTAATTTCTTACTTTCACGGTCGAGCCCATCTCATTTATGAGTTTGGGTGCCCACGAGGCACGTCTGTCATTACGATGGCAGGCATATTACTCTGACTGGATTCTCTATTATAACTAGGATATGAACACATATCGACATTGAATGAAGAGCCGTATGGCTCTTTTTTTCATGTCTGGTTAACGAATGAATATTTCATCTCTACTACTAAGGTAGTGGGAGAGTTTGGCACATGAATAAAACTAAGATGACTATGCTTCTACTTAATAGTTTAAGTGTTGTTGTTGTTGTCGTTGGTACTTCTTTGATTTAAAGATTTGTTCATGATGTTGTATTTGTGATTCATTTTTTTGATAATTTTTGATTGATGACATAAAAAAGAACATTGAAGATATGAATGCAATCAAATCTGTTTTGTAGCTGAATTGATTAGATTTTATTTTGTTTTGTTTCTTATAATTCTACTATTTAAACTTCTTCTTATTAATATGTGAGTTTTACGTTGACTTTAATCGGTCTCTTTCTTAAAATGCGTGCGTTCCTTAATAAATTGGGAGAAAGATATGAATGAGTATTCATTAGCAATTCTCACTCCGCAGTTTACTGCGGGCGATTAGCTCAGTTGGTTAGAGCGCTACACTGATAATGTAGAGGTCCCAAGTTCAAATCTTGGATCGCCCACCATTTTCCACATCCCTTTATGGGGCCTTAGCTCATTTGGCTAGAGCGCCTGCCTTGCACGCAGGAGGCGATCGGTTCGAATCCGATAGGCTCCACCATTAAAACCCTCATCATTGATGTGGGGTTTTTGAATATGGTATTGTTCGTTTGTTCTTAACTTTTTTCCCATGGTCATTAAACTTTTATTTGTATTTATCGGTGTTTTGATCGGAGTGACTTTGACCTATTTGGTTCTTTCCAAATTGGCTCAGGTCTATCAACAAGGAAAGAATTCTAAAAAATAATTTTTAATTTTTCATTTTATGGCTGCCCTTAATTATAAGAATCTCTCCATGTTTAAAAGTGTTTCATTTGTTCTATTCCTTAGTTTTGTGTTTTTTAGTGTGATTGCGTTGTTTGCGGCGTTTGAAATTGTTGAGCCGGGGGAAAGGGGAGTGGTGATTGAGTTGGGAGCAGTTCAAGACCGTGTATTAGAAGAGGGGTTTCATTTCATTGTTCCTTTTACTCAACGAGTTAAGATCATGGATGTCACCGTTCAAAAATATGTCGCTGGAGCTGATTCAGCTTCAAAAGATTTGCAAAGTGTTTATGCCGAAATAGCACTGAACTATCATTTAGATCCATTAAGAGTTAATTCTATTTATCAGAATTTCCGTGGAACTGAATTATATTCCTTCATTGATCCTAGTATTCATGAGGCTGTGAAAGCTGGTACCGCTAAATACACGGCTGAGGAATTGATCACTCAACGTGATGCGGTTAAGGATACGATCACAACTGAAATGCGAACTCGATTGGAGGAATTTGGTATTTTAGTGGATGGGGTTTCGATTGTGACGTTTGAATTTTCGATGGCTTTTAATCAGGCGATTGAAACGAAGGTGACGGCTGAGCAGAATGCCTTGGCTGAAAAGAACCGTTTGGAGCAAATTAAATATGAGGCTGAGCAAACCATTGTTAAGGCTGAAGCTGAGGCTGAAGCGATTCGTATTCAGGCTGAAGCGATTCAGAATCAAGGAGGTGCTGAGTATGTTCAATTGCAGGCCATCTATCAGTGGAATGGGATGTTACCTACCTATATGCTCAATGAGGGGGCTGTTCCTTTCTTAGGATTAGATTAAATTTGGGTTTGGATCTGATTTTGTGAGATACTCCCTATTGAAATAATTTAATCTCTCCTTATGACGTTTCTTACTGGAATTTGTATAGCTCTTGGTGGTTTCTTGGTTATTGTTTTTCGTGAACATATACAACGATTAACTGGGGACATAGGTTTTGCTGAACAATATTTAGGGTCTGGAGGTACTTATACGTTCTTATTGATTTTTGGTGTGTTGATGTTTGTAGGCGGCTTAATGTGGTCAACCGGGACACTTCAGGCTTTGTTTGCGTCGAGTTTGGGGCGTTATTTTGGGCAAGTTTAGGCATTTTTCTCGGGTAATAGTTTTTTTGATAAAAAAGTGTTGACTCTCCTCTGGCTTCACCCTATACTCCTCAGGCACTTGTTTAGTGCTTGGGTATTTAACCCGTTGAATGATACTTTTCACTTCCTGGACACCTTCAAGCTTAAAGCGGCTTACGCCGTAGCTTACCCCTAATTTACTTTAGGCTTGAAGGTGTGCACGATGCACACCTTTTTTGTTTCATTGACTGATTCGTCAGCAATGGAAACGATCCTTGAAAATTAGATGGTCAAATATACAATTTCATCGTGATCGATTTCTTTCTTAGAAATCGCACGTTAATCAAAAAAATGTTGTACGTTACAATCAAGTTGTAAAAAGAGCAAAAAGTGGATGCCTCGACTCAAGTCTCCGAAGAAGGACGTGGCTAGCTGCGAAAAGTCTCGGCGAGCTGCTAAGCACGCTATGACCCGAGAATATCCGAATGGGGGAACCCAGCTCCGGTCATGCGGAGTTACCTGCTATGCAGGAGGAAACACAGGGAACTGAAACATCTAAGTACCTGTGGAAAAGAAATCAAATCAGAGATTCCCTTAGTAGTGGCGAGCGAACAGGGAACAGCCTAAACCTTTTTGGTGTGATAGGTACTAACCGTTGCCAAAGAGGTGTTGTAGGGCCTATTTTCTAGTCGTTAGTAAGACTGGCAATCGGCTGCATTATTAGCCAAAAGAGCCTGGAAAGGACTGCCATAGAGGGTAATAGCCCCGTCGGCGAAAATAATGTATTCGGTTGGATAGGTTCCTGAGTAGGGTCGGACACGAGAAATCCGGCTTGAATCTGGGTGGACCACCATCCAAGGCTAAAGAGGGCTTGAGATCTATAGTGAACTAGTACCGCGAGGGAAAGGTGAAAAGCACCCCGGGAAGGGGGATGAAATAGTTTCTGAAACTTTTTGCTCAAAAGGAGTTGGAGCCCGCTTGCGGGTGACAGCGTACTTTTTGTAGAACGGGCCAACGAGTTAGCTGTATGGGGCTTGGTTAAGGGAGAATCACCCGGAGCCATAGCGAAAGCGAGTCTTAACCGGCGATTTTCGTCTCATACACTAGACCCGAAACCAGGTGAGCCACCCATGGCCAGGTTGAAGGTAACCTAACAGTTACTGGAGGACCGAACCCAACTATGTTGCAAGATAGTGGGATGAGCTGTGGGTAGTGGTGAAATTCCTATCGAACCTGGAGATAGCTGGTTCTCCTCGAAATAGCTTTAGGGCTAGCCTTGTAAGTTAACCCACGGGGGTAGAGCTCTGTTTCGGCTAGGGCGCGAAATAAGTGTACCAAACCGAGATAAACTTCGAATACCGTGGTGTATTTTACAGGAGTCAGACTATGACAGCAAAGTGCCATAGTCGAAAGGGAAACAGCCCAGACTGTCGTCTAAGGTCCCTAATGGGAGTTTAGTGGTAAAGGATGTCAGATTCCTCAGACAACCAGGAGGTTGGCTTAGAAGCAGCCATCCTTTAAAGAGTGCGTAACAGCTCACTGGTCCACTGTCATTTGACGGGATTTGGCGCCGAAAATCTAACGGGGCTCAAACTTTCAACCGAAGACACAGACTCATTTTTAATGAGTGGTAGAGGAGCGTTCCCATCTGCGTTGAAGTCAGATCGTAAGGTCTGGTGGAGCGTTGGGAAGTGCAAATGTTGGCATAAGTAACGTCAATCAAGTGAAAACCTTGATCACCGAAAACCCAAGGTTTCCCAAGCCACGTTAATCGTCTTGGGGTTAGTCGATCCTAAGGTGAACCCGAAAGGGGTAGCCGATGGACAACAGGTTAATATTCCTGTACAACGGGTGTTTCGCCCAAGCAATACTGGAAGCCCCTATTCGCGATTTGATTCTCTTCGGAGATGATTTAAGTGTTTAGGTAGGTAGAAGGTGGCGCTAGCTCAGGGGGGACGCCGTCGGATAAGGAGAGCGTCTTAATGACTTGACGTTTAAGCTTTAAGTCTTATAGCCTTTTATGTAAATCAGGAAGGTTCTGCTTCGGCAGATAGACGAGAAGTTATGAAAAGCTCATCCTCGGATGAGTGATTCTCCTGCGTTCAGCGGACAAGAAAATCCTCGGAGCGAGAAACACACGTTTTCGTACCGAAAACCAACACTGGTGGGTAGGTAGAGAATACTAAGGTGTACGGATTAACCATCGCTAAGGAACTCGGCAAAACAGCGGCCGTAACTTCGGGATAAGGCCTGCCAATCACAGCATTCTATGTTGGTGGTTGGCCGCAGCGAAAGAGCTCATGCAACTGTTTATCAAAAACACAGGTCTCTGCTAAGTCGTAAGACGATGTATAGGGGCTGACGCCTGCCCAGTGCCAGAAGGTCACGTGGATCGGTTAGGACTTCGGTTCGAAGCTGTGAAATTAAGCCCTGGTGAACGGCGGCCGTAACTATAACGGTCCTAAGGTAGCGAAATTCCTTGTCTGGTAAGTTCAGACCCGCACGAATGGCGTAATGATGTGAGCACTGTCTCGGCGATGGATCCGGTGAAATTGTAGTATCGGTAAAAATACCGATTAGCCGCGGAAAGACGGAAAGACCCCGTGCAGCTTTACTACAGGTTGGTATTGGAGTGAGGTATTATATATGCAGGATAGGTGGGAGACTTTGAAGTGGTCGCGCTAGCGACTATGGAGTCATCCTTGAGATACCACTTTTGTATTATTTTGCTTCTAACCCCCTTATGGGGGAACAGTGCTTGCTGGGTAGTTTATCTGGGGCGGATGCCTCCTAAAGAGTAACGGAGGCGCGCGATGGTTCCCTAGGTCCGGATGGAAATCGGACTGATAGTGTATTCGCACAAGGGAGCTTAACTGCGAGACATACAAGTCGAGCAGGTACGAAAGTAGGCGAAAGTGATCCGGCACCACCATGTGGATGGGGTGTCGCTCAACGGATAAAAGTTACGCCGGGGATAACAGGCTTATACCCCCCAAGAGTTCACATCGACGGGGGTGTTTGGCACCTCGATGTCGGCTCAACGCATCCTGGGGCTGGAGAAGGTCCCAAGGGTATGGCTGTTCGCCATTTAAAGCGTTACGCGAGCTGGGTTCAGAACGTCGTGAGACAGTTCGGCCCCTATCTTCCGTGGCTGTAGGATTTTTGAGAAAAGCTGCTCCTAGTACGAGAGGACCGGAGTGGACGAACCTCTAGTGTATCAGTTGTCATGTCAGTGGCATTGCTGAGTAGCTATGTTCGGAAAGGATAACCGCTGAAAGCATCTAAGCGGGAAGCCTCTTTCGAGAAAAAGATCCCCATAAGCCTCCTGGGAGACTACCAGGTTGATAGGCAGCAGGTGTAAGCACAGTGATGTGTTCAGCCGAGCTGTACTAATAGGCAATTGACTTTTTTGTTACTACAACACTGCTTTTTGTTAGAGATGAGATCCGTTTGGATCTCTCGCGAGATCCGTTTTCGGATTTTGTTTCTGACACTAAGCTTGTTAACGTGCGTTTTCTGAGATAGAAACGCATGGAAATGTATATTTGACCAATCTAATATCTTCAAAATCGACTATAAAAGGTCCGATCTTGGTGGTTCTAGAGAGTGGGGTACACCTGTTCCCATCCCGAACACAGCAGTTAAGCCACTCTTCGCCGATGGTACTTCAGTTTACTGTGGAAGAGTAGGACGCCGCCAAGATTGGACTTTTTATATTAGATTATTAGGAAAACACTAAAGGCCACGCATGAATATGTGTGGCTTTTTTGAGTATTTATTCTTCGCTTCCGTCGTATTCTGCGTCTTTTTCTCTCGTTCTTCTATTTTTGCATCTTTGAATGGTTTCCGATAATTCGATTTCCTGTCGTAATTGTTTGTTGGAGGTAAAGACTTTCGGGTCTATTGATACGTCCCATGTTGGGTATTTAACATGCAATTTAAGTATGAATTTTAATAGTTCATAACCGATCATCCCTTCTGGGGGTGATAATAGAAAATTTAGAGTGGCCTTTCCGGTTCGATCTATTCTTACGGCTTTTGTTCTTGTTGTTTCTAGTCCCATGTTTATTCCAAATTCACTACATTCACTACCGAGTGCTCCAAATATCCCTTCTTCGTCGATTGCTTCTACTTTTAATAGTATTGGTTGTTTAAGGTCGATGTGTTGAGCAATGGATTTTAGTGGATTTAATTGTGCCATTCCTATTTCGGCCAGTGTTCGATCTCGTTCTTCAGTGTGTACGGCGACAACTTCTTTTACATGTGAATTATCAGGATGTAGTTCGGTCGCTTGTATTAGGTCTCCAATTCCCGTTCTTGGGGGCTGAGCTAATGCAAATTGGTGAGCACTTTCTAGTGGATCGTCTATGTCATAATCTTCTGTTGACTCAAGTCTTCCTATATCCAAATCTAGTTGAGCCTGATCTATTCTTTGTGGAACTTGTAGACTTTTTTGCTGAGCCATCTCAGAGGGGTATCGATCGAATGTTTTCATTATCATGACCACTAATTTTTCTTCTGAAATACCGAATATTTCGCTTAGCTCTTGTATGTATGTCTGTGCTTTCATAATGCATCTTTTTTTCTGTTTCATTTTTGCTCTTTTTTCAATTCTTTCTAATTGATGGATTATTTCTCCTATTTCATTGATGCCTATGTTCACTTGTTCTAATTGTGCTTCTAATCGTGCGGTTTCTGTTCTGTGTTCTGGATTTGGGGCAACTTTTTTTCTTCTTCCTCTAATTTTGTTTTCGATCAATCTTTTTTGTTGCATA
>Ga0233449_1003519_pt1 | contig 11383 bp, 8 predicted proteins | sample SI_124_October20_FD_183012 | JGI IMG/M metagenome (GOLD analysis project Ga0233449, IMG submission 183012) | Seawater microbial communities from Saanich Inlet, British Columbia, Canada - SI_124_October2016_200_MG | ecosystem: Environmental > Aquatic > Marine > Inlet | place: Canada: British... | reverse complement strand
GAACTGCTACTGACAGCTTGCAGGGATTCACATAATACTGATTTGTATTTAACAGTTATTTTAGCAATGAGTACTGGCGGACGGCAGGCTGAAATATGGGGATTGACTTGGAAGTGTGTAGATCTTCAAAATGGTTTTGTGACTTTTGAGGAAACCAAAAATGATGAACCTCGTAGCGTACCGCTTGCAGGTCATGCCTTTGAATTGATGATGGAACGTTCGAAAGTACCACGTATTGATACCGATCTTGTTTTTCCTTCTCCAAAAAATCCACAAAATCATTTCGATTTCCGGAGTCCATTTTTGAAGGCTCTTAAAGAAGCACAAATTGCAAATTTCAGGTGGCATGACCTAAGACACTGCGCCGCATCTTATCTTGTCATGGCGGGTGTAGATATGCGTACAGTGGGAGAAATCCTTGGACACAAGACCCTGCAAATGACACAACGCTACGCACACTTGAGTCCAGAGCATTTGAAGGATGCAGTTACTAAAATGAATCTTAAAATATTTGGATAATGCAATAGTACCTAAAAAAGGATAATCGTGTAATGGAAAAAGTTACGACAAAATTAGATATTATAAAAAATGGAGAAATTGTAGGTGAAGAAACTGTATTCGCAGGGTGGAAATTCGATTCAGACGAGCGGGAAGGCTTAGAATATATCCTGAAAGAAAAATTTGACAGTAAGCAAATTGACACATTTCTAATAATGCTTGAATTTATTTGTTTCCAGATGAAAGCATGGAATGAAGAACTGCTAAGTAACAAGGCAGTTAAACGACATGCCAAAACAATTTTTAACAGTCTAAAAAAAACAAGTGATTATTTGAGATTGCTCGAAGAAGAACAACTTACTAAAGAAATATCTTTAAGATATCCTAATTTTCTTGGCAGTGATCCTCATCCAGAGGACAGACGACATAATAGTAGATCTGACAGATATATTGAAAATATAAGAGTAAGTGCTAAGGAGTCCAGAATTACACTAGAGGAACTTAAATCTCAAATAGAAAAACAACTCCTTGAGTGGGAAAATCCACCCAACAGGCCGGAAGCAGACAGTCATTCTTTTTATTATGATATGGCACGGCGATATTTTCAAATATTCAACGAAGATCCAGATGATAAGAAAGAAGGAATTTTTTATCAAATTATTGTTGAAGTTTTAACAATTTTAAAATTACCATTTGATGATCCAAGCCGGAAAGTAGATCAAGCTATAAAAAAGTTTAAAGAGACAAAAGGGTGCTAAACTTTCTACCCTTTCGTCGTTGTAGGTCAAACTCCCCCCTAGTAAAGTGATATAAGCATAACAGGCAATAATTTGCCTTATCCCTAAATATTTAACAGGATTACGCTTATGAATACCCCACTAGAACAAACCCAACTGACCTCAGACAACCAAGCTCCTTTAACCCCACTTGCCGACTTCCGTAAAAGCGGACGTGCTCCGGTGGAAATGCACCACCTTATTTTTCACCACAAAAAATCATTGGTGGAACATGGGGCAATCTGTAAATTTGGCAGGAAGTGGCTTGTAAGCGAAGGCCACCTTTTTAGATGGTTACGTGAACAGGGGGCAAATGCGGGAAGACCAAAACGCCCAAACGAGTTTAATGCTGATTAACCAAAACTAATTAAGGCATTAACGCACAAAGGCCAGTCACCGAACCAAAACGGGAAGACCAGCCTTTGAAAACTTTGTCAAAAATTGATCTTTGAGATTATTATATCTTCCTGAAAGTCTCAAGGAATTGGCATATCCGAAAGTAAATGATGAAATACACAACTTTTGATCTTTGGCAATACATTCAAAAGCATCCAGACTACGCTAATTTTAGTGGCACTGACAGCGATCTGAGAGACTGGAACAAAGAAAACCCTGGTATGTCAATTAATCTAAAGAAATGTCAGTATTACGATCACAACAGAGGTGAAGGAGGCAGTTTACTTGAACTCGCAAAAAGTCTTAATGTCTTGCCTGAGACAGAAAATAAGATTCCCACCCCAAAAGAAGTTTGGGATAAATCGAAACAAAATGATGAAGCGGTAAAACTTTATTTCACACAAGGTCGCAGTATTCCAGAAATTCATTATGCAGATATTTTCAGACTTTTCCGAGAAGAGCACTATAAAGGTAGGCAAATCATCCACCCCTATTTTTCTTTTGATTCATGGCAGTCTGAACTATGCGGAAAATCTTTTAATGTTCCACGGATTCAAAGAATTTGGTTTGATTCAAGCGGACAGAAGACTGTCAAGAAACACTTAGGCAAAACCGGACAAACACCTGTTTGCTTACCACTTCCTCCTGTCAACAAAAACCGAGAATCAAAAAAAGCTGTCATTCTTGAGGGAATTGAAAACGCTTTGAGTTTAAGAGTGCACTATTCAGATTCATGGCTATTTGTAGCTACCTGTAAAAGCGGACTGAAACGCTTGCCGGAATTTATGAAAAAGTTTGAAGAAGTGCTGATACTTGCTGATCACGACTTTGACAGTGAAACATATCCAGACAAAAGCAACCACCCACCACGGGACAAAACAGGACAGGCTGAAGCATGGCGACTTTCAGATGTGCTCAGAAACCAGGCCTACATCATCGGAAAGCAAAACTTCTCCTGCAAAGCTGTCATGCCAGGGCAAACCGGAAAGGACGCTAACGACGCACTGAGAGACGAACAACTGCCAGAATTTATTAACAGCTTGATTGATATTCCTGAACAATTCAGAAGCGATGAAGAAAGAACTGGAAACACCATGGAGTCATTCAAATGGAAAACTCCCAAAAAAATAACCGCTGAGCTTCTGCCAGTGGAGGAACTAACACCAGTTTTGATACCGGAACCGCTCAGGGATTGGCTATCAGATATAGCACACCGTATGCAAGTCCCTCTTGATTTTTCAGCAACGGCTTGCGTTGTAATGCTTTCATCAATCATCGGAACTAGGCTTACCATCCGGCCAAAGAAAAACGATTCCTGGTACGTCATACCAAATCTATGGGGTGCATTGATCCAGCGACCGTCACAGCTAAAAAGTCCACCTGTACAAGAAGTTTTCAAAGTGTTAGACAAATTGGAAACTGAATCATTTAAACAAAATGAAGACGCTGAAAAAATATATCAAAACGAGAACCGCAAATTTGAAATGAAACAAAAGATTTATGAAGATAATTTACGTAAAGCAATTAAGAAAGGGGATGATTATGAAATTGGAAATGCAGAAAATGAACTTCAGATACTGGAGTCAGAACCACCGGATAAACGATCAGCCCGCCGCTACCAGACCCAAGATGCTACACCAGAAAAATTACAGGATTTATTGAGTAAAAATCCACAGGGGATTTTAGTATTTCGGGATGAATTAAACGGTTTTCTGATGAGCTTGGAAAAAGATGGCCACGAGACTGCACGAGCATTTTATCTTGAAGGATGGAACGGCGGAGGAAGTTTTACACTGGACAGAATCGGTAGAGGTACAGTTCGATCAAATTTAATTTGCATTTCTCTTTTTGGTACAATCCAACCCGCAAAAATAATTCCGCATATCAGAAAAGCAAAATCTGAAACTGGGAACGATGGACTTTTTCAACGCTTTCAAATTACTGTCTATCCCGATTCTATAAATTGGAACTATATAGACAAAGCTCCCAATCTGTCCGCACAAGGTCGAGCATTCAAAATTATTCGTACATTAGCAGAAATGGACTTCCGAGAACTTGACGGTGTACAGAGTGAAGGTGACGGCATTCCATACTTGAAATTTTCAGATGAGGCACAAGGCTTATTCGAGGAGTGGATTAAGGACCTTGAAACTAAAAAACTGAACAACTTAGACGAATCACCATCATTGCTTGAACATTTTGGAAAATATAGATCACTCATGCCTAGTCTTGCCCTGATATTTCATTTGCTTGAAATCGCAGACAGCAAGCGATCAGGTAATGTGTCACTTCAAGCAGCACAACAAGCAGCACAATGGTGCGAGTACTTGGAAAAACACGCACGGCGCATTTATGGGATGGCTGAAGACATAACCGCAAGGGCTGCAGGTAGTTTATCGAATAAAATAAAAACCGGAAAACTGGAAGACAACTTTACCGCAAGAGAAGTCCACCGGAAAGGGTGGGAACTGCTTACAGAAATTGAAACAGTAAACGGAGCACTCAAGGATTTAGTCGAGGCCAACTGGCTGCGTGAAATCTCGATCTTACCTACTTTAAAAGGCGGTCGACGATCGATGAATTATCAAATCAATCCAGAAATAAAAAAATCTGAAATACCCTAACCACCCTACTGACAAAACCGACAAAACACCCAATTTGATAGTTCTGTCAGTTTTGTCAGTGAGTAACCGGAACATATCTGAAAAAATTATGAATTGGCTGAACTGGAAACCAGATAAAATTGAAAGACAGAAAACGGATATAAAATTGGTTTGTCAAAAAGTTGAAACAGAGAAAATACAGACTGTGAACCTATCCCGAATTGATTATAAAATGATCCGTAAAGCTTTCACCATCGGAATAGAAGCTGAGTATTTCTTGTCCGCATTGAATCCCAAAGAAGGGACTTACTTTGGATTGAAGATTGAACCAACACACACCACAAAAGAACGGCTCTTAATGTTTGGTGATACGATAGGCGCAGCACTGGACGCAAGTAAAAGTTTTACCTTCCAATGTGTCAACCGTAAAGAACGTAATGAGATTGCCATAATAGCCGCGACAATGCTAACTAATGGATGGACAATCAAACTTGATAATATGACCGTGATGGGTGAAACGGTCCGAGAGCAAAAGGTACTTCCAGAACAATAGTTTTGAGGGTATTGCGCATCGCAATCTCTTTCTAGGTACAGCATTTTTTACAACTGTTTCGCTTTCGATCAAGTCGCCATAAGCTCGCACAGTACAAGTTAGACGGCCATGCAACTACAATTACTAAATTAGACAATGAAAACGACACAGGCAGGATTAGCGAGAATATGCGGCGTTTCACGTTCAGCCATTTGGTACAGGGTTCAGAAAGGACATTTAAGGCCCGATGGAAACGGACTATTGGACGTTTCGAGAGCAAGACGAGCATTGAAGAGAAGACGAAGTAGAATCTTTGTTCCGTATAACGAGAGAGAGCTTCTTGAGATTGAAAAGTTGAAACTGCAAACCTACAAGTTACGCAAACAGATTGCAGAACTTGATGGCAAGCTTGTACCAATCGAACAACTTGAGGAACTATTGACCGCTAGACGTTTAGATGTTTTCGAGGTATTCAGAGAACACATGATTGAGCAGCTATATTTAGATTTAGCTGCTGAGACAAATGATAGAATAATATACTCCTTATTATTTAAAGCCTGCCAGTCAGCAGCAAAAGAGATTTAGCAATCTGCTGAATACTAGAATAAAGAATCTTCCCGATCATTCCCCGGCTTCCATCTAATCATACAATACTACTATCAAAAGTTATAATTTTATGTTATTAGTAGGGTACATATAATAATGTATAGTTTAATATCTAGTAAAATTTACTCATGGATCACCATCTTTTGCTAAAAGATCGGTCTAAAATGCCTAGGATAATATTGATCATTATGCTGCTGTTCCTCTCTGGGAGCTTAGTTGCCTCAGCAGAATCTGTAAGCGATGAAAATACTGCAGCTAAAAAACTTTCTGAGCAGTTGAATGAAAACCTGACAAAATCACCACTCAATTTGAAGGTACGTAATTTGACAATGTACGGAGGGCAGGTTTCCAGCAAATTCGCAGATAATCTGTTGAGCCTCATCAGTCATGAACTAAAAAGCAATACGGATGACTTCCATTCTGTAGGAGAAATGAAAAGAGGTCTAACTCGTGGGCTAATAGAAGTTCTTCCGAACGAGGATGAAGATCCACTGGCACAAGATGCGTTTTTAGAGGGGACTTACAGAACAGTCGCTGAGCAAGTCGTGGTGCAATTGAGTTTGGTAGGAGTTGATGGTAGATCTATTTCACGAGCCGAGATAAGTTTGCCTGTTTCAGGGCTTAAACATGAATGGAAACCTCCAAACTTTTTACTTGCCCAAAAAACAGAAAAAATTGTTTCAGAGAACAACTCACAACAGCCCAAAGATTTTACGATAAAATTAATTTTGAACAAAGAGGATGGTGCAACTTTCAGTGAGGGTGAAAAATTGGAAATCTTTTTTGACAGTGCAGAAGATACTTACCTTTTGCTTTTATACCAGGATGCTATTGGCAACCGCTATATTTTGTATCCTGATACAGAGCAACAACGCAAAACTCAATTGCTTGCCAATCAGGTTTTTGATGTAACTGCAAAATTAGGTTTGCAAATAAGTTGCACCCCTGCTTGTGGGACAGAAATGGTCTTGGCTTTTGCCTCAGAGAAACCAGTTGAAATACCAGGAGCCACAGATAATTTGAACGGTAGTGGTTTTGATGGTTATCCTGCTTCTTTCTCTCTTACCAAAATTATTGGTCAGCAACGTGGTATAAAGCGCAGTGAGAAAAAAGCTGAAGCTCGTGTTTATTTGACTACAGTCAAAAAGTAATAGTAAAAAAATTACTATTGGCGGAAAAGTAAGATCATGAAAAAAATATTACTTTTATTCTGTATTTCGTTGCTCATTAACATTACTTGGGCACAAGAGCGATCCATAATTCGTAAAGGAGAAGCCGGACTGCGTTTCGCGCTGGTCATTGGCAACGCTGATTATCAGCAAACGGCAAAACTACGCAATCCAGTAAACGATGTCCGGGCCATTAACAGTACTTTGAGTGAGCTAGGTTTCACTGTGACAGCACTAGAAAATGCTGATCAGCGCCAAATGGAAAATGCTATCCGCAAATTTGGAAAGACACTGAGAACAGACAGGGCAATAGGTTTGTTTTATTATGCAGGCCACGGAATGCAGATTGATGGTGAAAATTACTTACTCCCTGTCGAAGCAAATCCTACAAATGAAGATGATGTCCGCTATGATGGAGTTCCGGTAGGAAAGCTGCTGGGGCAAATGAAAAACGCTGGAAACAGCATGAATGTCGTTATCCTCGATGCATGTCGCAATAATCCTTTCACACGTAATTTTCGTTCAAACCGCCGGGGCCTCGCACAAGTCACCGCACCTACTGGAACTTTTATTTCGTATGCTACTGCCCCAGGAGGTGTCGCAGCAGATGGTGATGGTAAGAATGGGCTTTATACAGAAAAACTTATCTCACATATGCTCACGCCGGGCCTGAAGTTGGAAGAGGTCTTCAAAAAAGTACGTGCAGATGTTCAGAGCGCAAGCAATGGCAAACAAGTACCATGGGATTCCTCCTCAGTAACAGGTGATTTTTATTTTGCTTCCTTAGAAACAAAAGAGTCACAGAAATACGTGCCTAATAAAATGACGGTCTCAAAACCAATAATAGAGGCCCCACCGGAAACCTCAGGATTACAACTCAAAGAACTCACTCAACTAGCAAAAAGCCAGGAACAAGCAAAAGAAAAGTTGAAAGATGTTAAGAAACAATGGTCAGCGTGGCAGTCGCGAATGCAGAAGGATTATAATGCTGCACAAAATTTTGAAAACAGAGACATCACCCCTGACATAAAAATTGAACCTTGGAGGCAATTCCTAGAAGCTTATGCCTCAAACAATCCTTTTGGTAAAAAAGATGAAGCTTTGCGCATTGCAGCGCAAGAACGTCTAAAATATTGGCGTTCGGAAACTAAGACACTTTCTAAGAAAAATAATTCTCTAAGTTCAAATACTGAAGTAGCGAATCTTTCGGATACCCCTCAAATTTCAGCACCACCCACCAATCCTGATGCAGAAAAGATTTGGAATAAATACCAATTGGGACTGAAACGAAATCTTCCCAAACTCGCTGAAAAATATCTACAGAAGATTCTTGCCGAACATCCAGAAAGCAGCTATGCCATTCAAATTAAGGTTGAAGAACTTAACGCCCCGTTTGCTAAAAGTGGACTAACCACCAATTTAATCGAAAAAATAGAAAAGATTCGTAGCAAACATCCACGAAATTCTTACCTGCGAGAATTAATTGTTCAAGCTGCTCCAATTTTGATTAAACTGGTTGACAAAGAAATCCGTGAAGGTCGTTTGGAGGCTGCAGAAGATAAACTAAACCTAGCAGCAAACTGGAATATTTCCGACTCGGAGATATCCCCCCGACACAAACAAATTCAGCAAATTCGGATTAGCTCATTAATCAAAGAGTCAGACAATGCCATCAATCAAGGGATGGCTATAAATGCGGAGCAAAAACTGAATGTCGCACTGAGGCTAGGAGCAGAACCCACAAAAATAGAAAAACTCCGTAGAGGAATACCTTTAAAGTTAGCGAATTTTTTGATTGAGTCCGATAAGTTTGAAAAAGCTGGTGAGTTATTGTTAGAACTTGAACTAGAAGGTGATTATGCTTTAGAAATCCCAGAACTATACAGATTACTGTATAACAAAAAAAATCAATTCAAGTGGGACAAAATATTAGCCCTTATTGAGCAAAAAGAATTCTCTGATGCAGAATTTAAAATTTTAGAATGGGGGAAAAAAGATGACGCACCTGAAAATTTACCAAAACTAAAGGATTATCTGCAACAGGAAAAAACTGGATTTACCGAGTTCGTCAAAAATGAAGCTAAAGGTGTGATAGCCCTTAACCAAAAAACGGGCTTTATATCACAGAATATACCACGATCGAAATTGAATTGGTCTGATGCAAAAGACTATTGTATTGATTTATCTTTTGCCGATTTTTCTGATTGGCGCCTACCAAATATAAATGATTTGCGCAAAATGTTTGAAAAGAGACACAATTTCACTCCAATTGAAGAACAATCAGTATATTGGTCATCGGACATCAATAATAATTCCAGGTACACTAGCTGGTTCATGGACTTTGCTAGTGGTAATTTTGGTTCAAGTCAACAGCAGTATCAGTACTCTGTTCGTTGCGTTAGAGGGATGGAATAAACGAAAAATAATTTAACGTGGCTAAACAATAAAGATCAATGAAAAGATCAACACTCATTTCAATAGTTGTGCTGCTGGCATTCCCCTTTTCCCTGCAAGCAGCAGAAAAAGGAATTGCACGCTCCAAGGTTGGGTCGTCATCAGATTCAGGATCGAGGATAGCACTGGTGATCGGCAATGCCTCTTACTCTTCAGCGCCACTGAGGAACCCCATCAATGATGTAAGGGCCATTGCAAGTGCCCTGAAGAAGGTTGGATTCCAGGTCACCAAAGTGGAAAATGCATCCTTGCAGTCCATGGATGATGCAGTCAGGCGATTTGGTAAAAAGGCAAGGAAGTCAGATGTTGCACTGGTTTACTACTCTGGACATGGTCTTCAACTCAAGGGATCGAATTTCCTCCAACCAATTGGTGCAGATATCCGTCGTGAGCAGGATATCAGATTTAAGGCATACAACAGTGATCAAATCCTTGCTGAGCTTGAAGATGGTAGTCAGAGAGTAAATATTGTCATTCTGGATGCCTGCAGAAACAATCCTTTGTCACGTAGTTTTCGATCAGCTTCCAAAGGACTTGCACAACCGAATTTCCAACCCGTGGGAACCATTATTGCCTTTTCAACTGCTCCAGGGAGCGTAGCTTATGACGGAAAGGGTGAAAACAGTCCTTACACATCTGAATTGTATAACGCAATTCTAGAACCAGGTCTTAAAATAGAGGATGTTTTCAAGAAGGTTCGTGTCGGTGTTATGGCAATGACCCAATCTAATGCGTCACTACAGATTCCATGGGAGAATTCATCACTTGTTGGAGACTTCTACTTCTCAGGAGGACCTCTTATAACGAGTAATCAAAACGCAGCGCCAACTCTGACCAAACCATCAGAAGGCAACTTTTCACTTGCTGATCTCCAAAAACAGGCAGAAACAGAAAAGGCGTGGCAGGATTACTTTAACAAAATGGAGAGTGCATATAACGAAGTAGTTGTTTACGAAGGTCAGAACATAGGGCCGAAGCTAAAGGCTGGTGCGTGGAAGCTCTTTTCTGAGGCTTTCAAGCAGGATGTTCCTGGTACCAAAGATGATGATCTGATGCTACAGACCGCAAGTACGAAACAACTGAAATGGACAAATTCTAAGCAAAGCTTAGAGGCTGAAGAAAAAAAAGTGGCTGAAGCCATTCGCAGAGAAAAGGCTGACAAAAAGAAACAGGAAAAACTTGCAGCAGCAAACAAAATACAAGAATCTGAATCCAGTGAAGTTACCTATAAAGGATATTTCACAATCGGATCAAATAAGGATGAGGTTCTTGCCATTCAGGGGCAACCAGATGATTTTGATGGTCGTGTGTGGTGGTTCGGGCTATCAAGAGTCTTTTTCAAGCAAAACAGAGTTGAAAAATGGAATAATACTGATAAAAATCTTAAAGCTAAGATAATTCCTTCAAGGAAATATAATAATAAAGGAGGCTTCACTATTGGTTCAACAAAAGATGAGGTCTTAGCTGTCCAGGGTCAACCAGATGATTTTGATGGTCGTATGTGGTGGTTCGGGCTATCAAGAGTCTTTTTCAAGCAAAACAGAGTTGAAAAATGGAATAATACTGATAAAAATCTTAAAGCAAAAATTAAGTAAACATTCATGATCAAAATATTAGTTGCAAAAATATTTGCAGCTTCTTTTTTATCCACCGCTGTCCAAAGAAATAGTTGTTTTTCCATTCTTTAACAGCGACTGTAATGGAAGTACTTTACTTCCAATTTTTTAACCTAAACAAATAAGGTCCAAATGAAAGTCCAATCAATGAAAGTCCAATCCATGAAAAACGCATTCGCCCACCTTTTCTTTTTATTAGCTTTACTTGCGCTTGTAGGGTGTAACACAGCGCCGCAATCTGCTACACCTCAACCTCAAAGCAAACCCGAACGCCCAGATTGGGCAATGACAGAACCCGATGATGAAGACGGAATGAAACACTTTGTGGGTGTCTCTGCTGTATATTCCACTGAACAAAGTGCGCGAGACAATGCCTACGAGAAAGCTACTGAGCGTACCGTTCAGTTTCTGGGGAACTTTGCTAAAGGGAAAAGTCTTCGTATGGCAAAAAACTACGGACTAAAAGGCGATACCATCAATGAAACAATTGGTGGACGCGAATTTCAAAAACAACTGTATGGAGCAGTGTCTAATCAACTTAAGGCGAAGAAATGGTATTATGAAACTAAATCTGATGGTTATATGTACTTCGTACTTACCCGAGTTCCTAATTCCGTACTAGATGACTCACTAAAAAATGCACATGCTAACGCCGAAAAAGACGCAATCAAAAAGTCAAAGGCCGCTAATACTGCGACAGCCAAAAAACAGGCCCTTGACGAAGCTGAATTTC
>Ga0233449_1003517_pt1 | contig 11391 bp, 11 predicted proteins | sample SI_124_October20_FD_183012 | JGI IMG/M metagenome (GOLD analysis project Ga0233449, IMG submission 183012) | Seawater microbial communities from Saanich Inlet, British Columbia, Canada - SI_124_October2016_200_MG | ecosystem: Environmental > Aquatic > Marine > Inlet | place: Canada: British... | reverse complement strand
GAAATCTTGCGAATCCTGGATGCGGCCGATTCAGGCGCTGTGAAGGCGAGCTCGTAATCTTCACCGCCAGCAATCAACTTCAGTCGTGAGTTTTCATCGGTACCGACAATACGGGCAGCAGCATCTGAAACCGGAACATCTGACAATACCAGTTTCATGCCAACGTCGCTTGCAGAAGCAATATGGGCAAGATCAGCAACCAGGCCATCCGAGATATCTACCGCAGCAGTGGCAACACCTGCCAGAGCCTGCCCCAATTCCAGACGGGGTTCCGGACACTGCAATCGGGCGACCAGGGCATTTCGGTCATCCCTGGAGACATTGTCAAAGCCCTGCCCCTCCGGGTCCTGAACAAGCGCCAGACCAAGACCAGCATCACCAATAGTACCGGATACATATATTGTATCGCCTGGGTTCGCCCCGCTTCTAAGAAGAGATTTACCGGCAGCGACCTGACCAAGGGCCGTCAGGGACAATACAAGTGGCCCTGCGGTCGAAACTGTATCCCCACCCAGCAGACCAATATTAAATGTACGTTGATCGGCAGCCAGGCCATGCGCAAAACGCTGCAGCCAATCTTCGCCAACGGTCGATGGCCGGACCAGTGTCAGCAGATACCCGATGGGTTTTGCACCCATGGCCGCAAGATCAGAGAGATTTACGCGGAGCAGTTTCCGGGCAACAAGGTTCGCAGCATCTGCCGGAAAAAAATGAACATCTTCCACCATTGCATCAACAGTGGTCACCAGGTCAAAACCTTCCGGGACGCTGAAGACAGCGGCGTCGTCTTTCAGACCAAGTGCAGCGGGTGTTGAAGAAGTCAGCGGCGCAAACAGGTCGGCAATCAGGTCAAATTCGCCCCGACCGGCCACTTTACTTTCCCTTGCCTTTGCCTTTTGAAGTACCGTCTTTCAATTCGCCCGGGCGAAGTTCACGGCTCAGTTTGTCCAGAACGCCGTTTGCAAATCCGGGTTCCTGGTTTTCATAAAAGGAATGCGTAACGTCGACATATTCATTGATAATCACGCGCGATGGAACATCAATACGGGCCATCAATTCATAGGCACCTGCACGCAATATCTGGCGCAGGGTACGGTCCAGTCGAGCTGTAACCCAACTGCCTGACAAGGCACCATTTATTTTGGCATCGATATCTTCAAGTTGCCCGTATACACCACGAACGATGTCGGTAAAAAATTCAGGGTCGGCGTCGGCATATTCGACGCCTTCTATTTCTGATCCCAATCTGATGTCGATAAATTCGCGAATAACAGTATCAGGTGTCGCATCGGCTGTTTCGATCTGATAAAGCGCCTGTACAGCGCCAAGCCGCGCCGCGCTGCGGCGCACGCTTTGTGAGTTTTCGTTCATCGAGGCGGCAAAATCTGACGTTTGACGTCAATCATACGGATCGCAGCAGCAGCGGCAAATCCACCCTTGTTGCCTTTTTCAGGGTTGGCGCGAAACATCGCCTGTTCCTTGTTTTCACAAGTCAGTACGCCATTTCCAACAGCGACCGAGAAGTTCAGGGCAATATCCATAAGACCGCGGGTCACTTCCTGGCAGACGTGATCATAGTGGCTGGTTTCGCCCCTGATCACGCACCCCAGCGCAACATAGCCATCAAAACGACGTCGACCGCCAACCAGTTCCAGTGATCGCACAGCCATCCGGATTGCACCTGGAATTTCAAATGCGCCGGGCACTGATACACGGGTATAGGTGCCGCCAGATTTGCCTATTTCCGCCAATGCACCTTTGACCAATTCTTCCGAAACGTCCGCGTAATACTCGGAATCGATGACCAGCAGATAAGGACCTTCATCCATCGTCTTGTACCTTTAATCAGAAAAAACCTGTGCCAGTCTACAACTTGCACATTTAACAATACGTAACCGTTACAATAACCGCCGAAAGCCTAATTTTCCAGCGTTGGAATAGCCCGTTGATCGACAATTTTTAATCCATAACCTTCGATACCAACAACACTGCGTTTGGTATTCGACAGCAGGATCATCTCGCGGACTCCAAGATCAGCAATGATCTGGGCACCAATGCCGTAATCGCGCAGATGCTTGCCATCGTCAATGGGTTGTCCAAGACTTTGACGAACCTGATCAGAAAGGCTTGTTCGTCGAGGCTCACGCAGCAACACAACAACGCCGCGCCCTTCCCGCTCGATTTCTCGCATAGCCGATTCAAGTTGCCAGCCTGCAGGGCCATCCCCTGCCAGAACATCGTTCAGAACAGAATGAGCATGCATGCGAACCAGTACTGGCTCGTCTCCACTTATGTCACCTTTTACAAGGGCAATATGCTCAGCATACTCGACCTTGTTGATATAAACATGCAGCTTGAAATCGCCGCCATACCGGCTGCTGAATTCGGTCTCAACTGTTTTTTCAACCAGTTTATCGTTGCGGCGGCGGTAAGCGATTAAATCCGCGATCGTGCCGACTTTCAATCCATGGAACTGGGCAAATTTCACGAGGTCGGGCAACCGGGCCATGGTGCCATCATCGTTCATGATTTCACAGATGACTCCGGCAGGGTTCATACCGGACAGCCTGGCGATATCAACCGCGGCTTCGGTATGGCCGGCACGCACCAACACACCACCATCCTTGGCGACCAGCGGGAATACGTGGCCGGGACTGTGAATGTCCGTTTTGCCCTTGGCAGGATCGATAGCGACTTCAATTGTTTTTGCACGATCAGCCGCGGAGATGCCGGTGGTGACGCCTTCAACGGCTTCGATTGAAACTGTAAAAGCTGTGCCGTGACGGGTGCGGTTGTGGGCTGCCATCAAAGGCAAATCCAGTTCTAATACACGCTCGCTGGAGAGTGTCAGGCAGATCAGGCCACGGCCATTTTTGGCCATGAAGTTGATGATTTCCGGCGTTGCCATCTCGGCCGGGATGACCAGGTCGCCTTCATTTTCGCGGTCTTCATCGTCCACCAGAACGATCATTCGGCCGGCGCGGGCTTCTTCCAGAAGCTCTTCCGGGGTGGACAAAAATTCGTGGTCACTCACGTGGGTTACTCCTCTGCCAGCCGCGCCACATAGCGCGCCAGCACATCTATCTCAAGATTGATAATATCACCTGCCGCTGCTTCGCCGAAAGTTGTTACGGTCTGGGTATGCGGGATCAGGTTAACGCCGAACTGACTGCCATTGGTTTCGTTTACTGTGAGGGAAACACCGTTAAGGGTGACAGATCCCTTCGCCGCAATGAATTTGGCCAACTTGTCCGGTGCTTCGAATATATAACGTTTGGAATCGCCCTCAGGTGTGATTGAGACGATTTTGGCACTGCCATCTACATGGCCACTGACAATATGCCCACCAAGTTCGTCTCCCACCCGCAAACTGCGTTCAAGATTAATATTTGACCCTTCAGCCCAGTTGCCGAGGTTCGTCAGCGAAAGCGTTTCGCCTGAAGCATCAACAGCGAACCAGCCACCCTTGTCATCCGACCCCTTGTCGACAACCGTCAGACAGACACCTGAACAGGCAATGGACGCGCCGATATCAAAATCATCCGGGTCATAGGCTGTACCGATGACAAACCGGGTATCGCCACGTTTTTCAACGGCGCGAACCACACCTTTATCCGTAATAATTCCGGTAAACATTTGCTCTCTCACTCTGCTTCTGTGGATGGAAATACTTCGTAGGTTTCCATCAGGTCCGGTCCGACCTGCTGCACATCTATCCGTTTCAGGCGGGGTGCCTGATGTAAACCATCTATCCCAAAGCCCTGTGCTGCTGGAATGCCATCGCCGCCGATGATCATCGGCGCGTGGAACCAGACTACGCGATCAACCAGACGGGCTCTGAAAAAGCCTGCATCCAGCCGTCCTCCGGCCTCGACAAGTAAACGGGTTACGCCCCGACTTTTAAGCGCCCTCAGGGCCTGATGCAAGGACGGACGGCCATCTTCATCAGCATCAACGGTAATCAGTTGCACACCTGCATCTTCAAAGACACGGGCTCTGGTAGGTTCAAGTCCGGCAAGGGTGACAATCCATGTCGGATGATCGTGGGCGGTTGCAACCAGTCTGGATGTCAAAGGCGTCGCCAGGCGTCCATCAAGAACCACCCGTATGGGCGAACGATCCATCATTCCGGGTAGTCTGCAGGTGAGTTCCGGATTGTCGCTTCGCACAGTGCCCGATCCAACCAGAATTGCATCATGCGTGGCGCGCAGCAGATGACCACGGGCACGGGCACCTTCCCCTGTAATCCACTGGCTTTCGCCGGTGTGTGTCGCGATGCGCCCATCCAGTGTGGTCGCAGTTTTGATGGTGACCAGCGGCCGATCCCGCGTCAGCGTTGAAAAGAAACCGGCATTCAGCGCCAGGGCTTCTTGCTCGCAGACACTGGTCACGACCTCACATCCCGCCTTTGCCAGTAATTTCAACCCACCACCATCGACACGCGGATCAGGGTCAGTACAGGCAACAACAACCCGCGCAATGCCGGCGTCGATCAGGGCGTTGGCACAGGGAGGAGTTTTGCCGTGATGGGCACAGGGCTCGAGTGTGACATAAGCTGTCGCCCCCTTCGCCAGGGACCCGGCGGCGTCCAGAGCGCAGGTTTCGGCATGAGGTCTGCCACCTGGCATGGTATGGCCGCGGCCGACAATGCGACCAGGAAGTCCGGCGCTGGATCCCTGGTCCTGGCGAACCAGAACGCAGCCAACGGCGGGATTGGGAGCAACCGTCCCAAGAGCGCGCCGGGCAAGTCCCAGCGCAACTTTCATATATGCGTTATCTCTGGCCTCTGGCCTCAATCCTCAATGCCGTTCATGCCGCGCAGACCGCTGAGGCCTCCGACAAATTCTTCGAAATCCTTCGCTTCGCGGAAGTTCCGGTAAACAGATGCGAAGCGTACATAGGCAACCTGATCGAGATTTGCCAACGCCTCCATCACGATTTCACCAATGATGTCAGACTGGATGTCGCTTTCACCCAGGCTTTCAAGACGCCGGACAATACCATTGATCAAACGATCAACGCGCTCCGGCTCAACCGGTCTTTTGCGTGTCGATATGCCGATTGAACGGGCAAGCTTGTCGCGATCAAAAGCGACGCGCTGGCCATTTTTCTTGACCACGGTCAGCTCACGCAGTTGCACCCGCTCGAAGGTTGTAAATCTTGAACCACAACCTGGACAAAGACGTCGGCGCCGAATAGCAGAATTATCTTCTGTCGGTCGCGAATCCTTCACCTGCGTATCGTCGTTGCCACAGAACGGACAGCGCATGGCCTCCCCTTTCTAAACAGAACGCTTTCCATGAAAGCGTCAGTTCTCCAATTTTTGCGCAATTTCTGTCAAAACAGCGAACCAGTTGTTTCTGAAATTGCTTCGGTTATTCAGTCGTCTTGTTCTATCAGTCTCTTACTCAGGCACCCTGGCCATAAATCGGGAACCGGGCACACAATGCAATTACTTCTTCACGTGTCGTTGCTTCCTGGGCTGCATTGCCCTCTTCACCATTGGCCGCCAGACCATCAAGAACATCCGCAATCATGCGCCCAACTTCGGCAAATTCAGCCGTACCAAACCCACGTGTAGTTGCAGCCGGTGTGCCTACACGAACACCGGATGTTACCGTTGGTTTTTCAGGATCAAAAGGCACGCCGTTTTTGTTACATGTTATATGCGCGCGTTCCATCGCAGCTTCTGCGGCTTTTCCCGTCAGACCCTTGGATCGCAGGTCCAGCAGTTGCAGATGCGTATCTGTTCCGCCTGAAACCAGATCAACACCCCGCGCGCCAAGTGCATCCCCCAGCGACTTGGCATTATCAACAATCGCCTGAGCATAAATCTTGAAAGAAGGCTGCAGCGCTTCACCCAGTCCGACGGCTTTACCGGCAATCATTTGCAGCAAGGGACCACCCTGAATACCCGGGAAGATCGCCGAGTTGATTTTTTTGGCAATCGCTTCGTCATCGGTCAGGATCATGCCGCCGCGGGCACAACGCAAGGTCTTGTGTGTCGTCGTGGTGACGACGTCAGCAATACCGAATGGTGATGGATGAACGCCACCGGCAACCAGACCGGCAAAGTGCGCCATATCGACCATTAGAATGGCGCCAACATCATCTGCAATGGCACGAAATTTTTTGAAATCAAAGGTGCGGGGATATGCAGAACCACCCGCGATAATGATCTTGGGTTTTGCCTGGGCTGCCAGGTCGGCCAGTTCGTCATAGTCGATCTGGGCGTCCTGCTGGCGTACACCATATTGTACAGCGTTAAACCATTTACCGGACTGATTAGGCGGTGCACCGTGAGTGAGGTGGCCACCTGCGGCCAGAGACAATCCCATCACTGTGTCACCGGGTTTAGCCAATGCCATAAGCACGGCCTGATTGGCCTGACTGCCGGAATGTGGCTGCACATTGGCAAAGCCACAGCCAAATAATTCTTTCGCACGGTCAATTGCCAGTTGTTCGATGATATCGACGTGCTGGCAACCACCATAATAACGCCGGCCGGGATACCCTTCGGCATATTTGTTGGCAAGGATTGTCCCCGTTGCCTGTAATACAGCGGCGCTGACGATATTTTCAGACGCGATCAGCTCAATTTCATTTTGCTGACGGTCGAGTTCCTGGCTAATGGCGCCAAAAACAGCTGCATCAGTATCGGCGAGATTGCCTGAGAAAAAATCCTGGGTCGCCTGCGGAAATTCAGCGACAGATATAGAAGACATGTGTTGGTTTCCTGCGTCAAATATGTCGGGATCAGGTGAGTTCGATCTTGTCGACCCGGCGTTCGTGTCGCCCGCCGTCAAAATCGGTCGTAAAAAAGGCAGAAACGGCGTCTCGCGCTGTCTCGATACCGATAATTCTGGCGCCCAGGGCCAATACATTGGCGTTGTTATGCTGGCGCGATAGTTTTGCTGTCAATCCATCATGACAAAGTGCTGCGCGGACATTGGCGTGACGGTTTGCAGCAATGGAAATGCCTATACCCGATCCACAAATGGCAACACCGTAACGGGCCTTGTTATTTGCGATAGCCTCGCCGATTGCATGACCAAAGTCTGGATAATCCACGGAATCAGCGCTGTTTGTGCCCAGATCAAGCACATCAAAGCCCAACCCGTCGAGGTCAGCTTTCAACAACTCTTTCATTTCATAGCCGCCATGATCAGCTGCCATGGCAACAATTTCGCGGGACATCGTTCTAAAATCTCCTGATTGGCCCCCTGATTACCATATGTCGGGGCCACGCGCCAGTATCACACCAGAGAAGGTTTGTCATCTTGCCGACAAATTTGATGATTTGTAGTTGTTAAAGACTGTCACCACAGGTGCGAAGCGTGTTGCCTGGCTCGTTAAAATGCGGCTACACTCAGATTAACGGGCCGGTCCAGTATCTTAGGCGAAATATTCCCTGTCGACTTCAGGGACGTCGGGAACTTCCAAAAACTGGATTCAGGTCAGTAACCTTGCTGATTGCAGGGGTGGGATTTTGAAACGGTCGGTAATGCAGGAAACTCTGCCCGGCCAGATGCTTGAAAAACAGGGAGATCTTAAATGAAGAGTATTTCAACCCGTGCCGCGCTCGCAGGCGTTGCCGCGGCAATGCTGGTAGCAGCACCGGCAACAGCTGATGTGAAAATTGGCTCGCTTGGTGCGATTACCGGCCCGATCGTTAGTCTGGTGAAAGAAATCAATCTGGCTGAGCAGGCTGCGATTGACGAAATCAACGCTGGCGGCGGCATTAATGGCGAAAAGGCCGTCATCGTCTTCGGCGATACCGGCTGTAACTCGCAAACAGCTGTCGACGCAGCCAACAAACTGGTTAACGTTGAACAGGTTGTCGGCATTGCCGGTGCCCTGTGTTCGGGCGCAACCATTCCAGCGGCCAGTAACGTTGCTGTTCCAGCTGGCGTTGTGATGATTTCCCCGGCATCGACTTCGCCTGAAATCACCAACCTGAAAGATAACGATTATCTTTATCGTACAGCACCTTCTGATGCCTTCCAGGGCGGCGTCCTCGCCAAGCTGGTTCTCAGCAAAGGCATCAAGAAAGTCGCGCTGACATACATCAACAACGATTATGGTGTTGGTCTCGCCGGTACATTCCGTGACACCTACAAGGCCATGGGTGGTACAATTACTGCTGATCAGGTCCACGAAGAAAAGAAGCAGTCCTATCGCTCTGAACTTGCTTCACTTGCTTCAGGTGGCTCAACCAAACTTGTCATCATCGCCATGGGCGAAGGCAGTGGTATGACAATGGTTCGTCAGTCTCTTGAAGGCGGCATGTTCGACACATTTATTGGTGCAGACGGCATGCGCACCGACAAATTGGTTGAAGGCATTGGCGGCAAGAACCTGAAAGGTAAATTCTGGGGCACATTGCCAGCAGCAAAACCTTCTGCGCAGTTGGATAACTTCAAAGCCATGTATGGCGACGGCAAGAAGTTCAAGTTTGGCTCACCGTTCACCGCTCAGGGTTATGACGCAGTGATGTTGGTTGCTCTGGCAGCTCAAATGGCTGGCTCCTCTGACCGCACCGCGATCCGCGACAACTTGCGCAAGGTTGCGAACGCACCTGGCGTAGTTGTTGGACCAGGCCAGTGGGCCAAAGCCGTGGCAGCCATCAAGGCTGGCCAGGACATCAACTACGAAGGTGCTTCAGGTAGTCACGAGTTTGACGCAAAAGGTGAAGTCGCCGGCGTCTTCGCTGAGTACCAGGTTCAAGGCAACAAACTGGTCGACAGCGATCCGCTGGACATCAAATAAGCCTTCGACAAAACTTAGGCTTTCGAGCCGAAATGACCTCCCCCGCTTCGGCGGCGGGAGGTTTTTTTTGCCTGATCGCGCCCACCCGTCTTGACCTCAAATGCTTCCGGGCCGACCATTGCAGAACATCTGACACGCACCGAGGAAGACCATGACAGCAATAAAAAACCTGAACACGCCGGTCCTGATTGTTGGCGGCGGTATCGGCGGTCTGGCTGCTGCCGTTGCCTTGTCAAAGAAAGGCATCGCCAGTCACGTCCTCGAGCAGTCTTCAGAGTTTGCCGAAATCGGAGCGGGTATCCAGCTGGGGCCCAACGTCTTCAGAGCCTTCCGCGCCCTGGGTATTTATGATGCCGTCTGCGACAAGGCCGTATTCGTTGATGACCTGATCATGATGGACAGCGTTTCCGGCACACCTATCAAAAAGATACCTCTTGGAGACACAATCCGTGAACGCTTCAAGGACCCCTATGCGGTCATCCATCGGGCCGATTTGCACCAGGCATTGTTAACTGCCTGTGATGCAACAGATCTGATCACGCTGACGACAGATACCAGCATCGAAAATTATGCCCATGCGGGAGATGAAGTCACACTTACGACAAGTGACGGAAGTGAAATCAAGGGCTGTGCCGCCATTGGTGCCGATGGTCTGTGGTCCTCCATTCGTGGCCAGATGCACGGCGGCGAAAAGCCCCGTGTCTCCGGACACATTGCCTATCGTGCAGTCTTGCCTTTGGCAGAAGTGCCGGAAGAAGTGAAATGGAACGCGGCGACTTTGTGGGCAGGACCACGCAATCACCTCGTGCATTATCCCTTGCGAAACTGGGAGCTGTTTAATCTGGTCGCGGTTTTTCACAGTGACCGTTATGAAGAAGGCTGGAACGCTGTTGGTGCCAAAGACGAAATGATGCGTTGTTTCGAAGGTGTCGACGACCGCCCCATGAGCATGTTGAAAAAAGTCGAAGACTGGCGCATGTGGGTTCTGTGTGACCGCGAGCCGATTGAAGACTGGAGCGATGGTCGCGTGACTTTGCTCGGCGATGCGGCCCACCCCATGCTGCAATATTTTGCGCAAGGTGCCTGCATGGCATCGGAAGATGCCGTCTGTCTGGCCGACATGGTTGAAAAATTTGATGGCGACTTTGCCGCCGCCTTTCAGGGCTATCAAAAAGCCCGCTACCTGAGAACAGCGCGGGTGCAGATGACAGCACGGTTCCTCGGCGATATCTATCACGCCGCAGGTCCCGTGCGGGAATTGCGCAACATGGTTTTTGGCGGTGCCACCCCGGCCGACGCCGATCCTCATGCCGGTCTTGCCTGGCTTTATGGCGGCAACCTCGATACCGCAGGTTAATCAAATATTTTCCAAACCAACCCCGGAGAAAACTTCCAATGGCGATCAATAATTTTTCAACAATAGCAGAGATGAAAAAATCTGTCGGCAGCGTGCTGGGCACCAGCAGCTGGACGACCATTGACCAAGACCGCATCAATAAATTTGCCGATGCAACCGGTGACCACCAGTGGATTCATGTCGATGTCGAACGGGCGAAGAAAGAACTGCCGATCAAAAGCACAATCGCCCACGGCTATCTGACCCTGTCACTGATCCCGATGATGAATTATGAAATCTATCAGGTCGAAAGCGTTGTCCATGCGGTGAATTATGGCGGCAACAAATTGCGCTTTTTGAACATGGTCCCCGCCGGATCAAAAGTCCGCGGCCACCTGACCCTGAAATCTGTCGAAGAACACAAAAGCGGCGGCCATCAGGTCATCGCCGAAGTCAGCGTCGAAATCGACGGCGAAGAGCGCCCTGCCCTGATCGCCGAAACCATGGCTGTGTTGTACGAGTAGGAAAGCCCTGACCGAGCAAATAAAAACCCCCCGCTTATAATGACGGGGGGTTTTTTATTGGTTCGCTCTATTGGTTGACGATTACCTTTTAGGCTGGGCGTTTTTGCCGCCAGGGTGGGTTTCGGGCAGGATGCCCTGGCCGTATTTCTGCAAGACGATGTTGAGGACCAGGCCGATGATGAACATGCGCATGTAAGGCACTCGGACGGCAAATTCGCCGGTCAGGCTGAAGGCCTGGATGACCATTTCGGACATGGACCACAACGACCAGATGATGAGGGCACCCAGCAAGACACCGCGGTTGTTGCCGCTGCCGCCGACAATCATCATCACCCAGATCAAGAACGTGGTGAGCAAGGGCTCGGTGGCTTCAAGACCGATGAACTTGAAATAATGGGCACTGAGTGCACCGCCCAGACCCATAATAGATGAGCCAATAATGAAGGCTTCCAGGCGCAGGCGTTCAACGTTTTTACCCGAAGCTCTGGCCGCCAGTTCATTGTCCCGAATGGCGCGCATGATCCGGCCCCAGGGTGAATGCTGCCCCTTCTCCAACAAGACATAAACGACAATCAGAATGCCCACGACCAATGCCAGGAAGGCCAGAGGCCCGGCGAGGCCGCCGAGGCTTTCGAAGGGCTTGGGAATGTTCGAGATACCCCGGGCACCATTGGTCGCCCACATTTCATTTTTCAGAATCAGGCGCAGGATTTCGGCAATGCCGATAGTAGCAATGGCCAGATAGTCACTGCGCAACCTGAT
>Ga0233449_1003513_pt1 | contig 11397 bp, 9 predicted proteins | sample SI_124_October20_FD_183012 | JGI IMG/M metagenome (GOLD analysis project Ga0233449, IMG submission 183012) | Seawater microbial communities from Saanich Inlet, British Columbia, Canada - SI_124_October2016_200_MG | ecosystem: Environmental > Aquatic > Marine > Inlet | place: Canada: British... | reverse complement strand
CACCCAGAGAGGAGTTAGTGAAGCAAGCACTAACCCGCCTAACAAGATTAATGGCCAAATATTAGCAGACATTATTTCCTTGTGTGCTTCCAAATTCTTTATAGACTGCAGTCGCTTTGATTGTGCTCTTGCCAGTTTACCTCCTTCCAACTTGATCTCCTCTGCTGAATAATGCTCGTGTACTGTAATCCAAGAATGTGTATAAAGACTGGCCGGCGTCAGAAAGGCAAAAAATGCCATTGCCATAGCAATGACAGTCATCAGCTTTTGAGTCTTCACTGCAGAGCGAGACCGGCGGACTATATCAATTCCGACGGCAATGAGAATAATGATTCCGGTAACAACCATTTGCCAGAAGGTTTCCAGTTGAGCCAGAGTCAATCCGTTGTTAATTAATTTCAGCAAAATAACACCAAGAAAAGTTCCCCATAAGCTGCCTCTTCCACCAAACAAGGAGGTGCCTCCAATAACTACGGCTGCAATCGCATCCAACTCCCACATTTGACCATAATCTGATTTTGCATAAGGTGCTCTTCCTAAGAACAAGAGAGCCCCTAAAGCAGCAGACAATGAGCAAAACAAGTAGGTCATTAGTTTATAAGCTTTGGTGTTGATTCCAGCTTGGCTTACTCCAGACTCGTTACTGCCGATCGCATAAATATAGCGACCAAAACGAGTATTGTTGACGATTAACGCTAAAATAACGAAAAATACTATGAAGATGATGAGGCTCATTTGAAACGTACGAAAAGTCGTTATCCAGTTTTCATCAATAAACTCACCCAAAGGGTTGAGTACGTCTGGCAATGAACCATCTTGAAATCCGTCACGCAGCCAGGCTAATGGATTGTGCCTCCCAAAACTATCAAAGGTTTCAGGTAATTTTGGAGTTGCTCTAGCACCTGTCGTGAGATGGCCAGTTCCTCTCCATACAGACAAACCGGCTAAAGTCACAATAAATGCCGGCATTTTTAAATAAGCTACAAGACTACCATTTACCATCCCCACAAGAGCCCCAATTCCAAGACCCGAAAAAATTGCCATGCCTGGTGAAAACCCCCAAAAAGATGCTAAATAACCTGTCAATGCTGCTGTCATACCCATGACAGAGCCAACTGACAAATCAATACCGGCTGATAAAATAACCAAAGTCATTCCACCTGCAATTACACCGATTGCGGCAGAATTATTCAAAATGGTCATGATATTTGATGGATGGAAAAAGGGCTTTCCGGCGGTAACAAGTTCAATTGAAATTGACAAAATAATAATAGCTAACAGAGACCCTGAACATTCTAAACGAAAGAATTTGACCAGAAACTTTACAACACTATCACTTATTTCTTGAAGCGTAGATGGCATAGTTGTGTCGCCTATTTGAGTATTCTATTAACAATTTAGCTAATATTTTTGTTTAGATTTGGTGCCGGTAATTACTCACCGGCACCTCAAGTAAGGGGAGAATGATAGGCCAAACTTATTTTATACCAACCAATTCTTTGTATACACTTGATGTAGATGGCATTACCAAAAAGAAACCTGTATCAATGCGGGACGACACACTTTCTCCGCGTGCAGACGCTGCTGCTGCCTTAATGCCTTGATAACCCATTTGATATAGCATCTGAGCAGTATCAGCATGTACCCAACCATTATCCATGGCTACGATGGCATCGCTCGCTCCATCAAAGCCAACAAGTTTAACATCTCCAGCTCGATAGCCAAGATTTTCCAATGCTGCCTTTGAACCCATAGTTCCACCATCCCACGCATTCACAATCATTTTGACGTCGTTGTGTGAATTCATCATTGTTTCAACACCTTCCTGGGCTTGTGCTGAATTCCATTCAGTTGGAACAACAAAAACTTTACTCATAGGACGAGCGGCTTTAAAGGCTGCCATAAATCCATCACGACGTTCTTGACCAGTCGATTGAGCCTGATTACCAGTTACGTAAATGACAGAATCTCCGTCATTGACAAGAGTTGCTGCAACCGAACCTTGAACTTTAGCCACTGCTAAATTATCCGTTGCTACAAATGATGTCACTTCAGCACCTGAAACACCGGTATCAATGGCAATAATACTGACTCCTGCTTTCATTGCTTCGTTTACTGCCGACGAAATTCCAGCAGAATCCACTGGTGCAATCCCTATGGCTTTAATTCCTTGGGAAACCAGATTTTCAAATACTTCTAGTTGACTGGAAAGATCACCCTGGAAAGCTGGCCCCACTGTGATTAGATCAACTCCTTCTTCCTTAGCAGCATCCGCTGCGCCTTGGTTAATCATCATCCATCCTGCATTTGTTGCAGATTTTGTGATGTAACCAATTTTTTCAGCAGCAATTACTGATGTACTTGCTATCATGCCTGTGACTAACAGACCTACTATTTTTGTGCAAACATTCATAAGATAACTCCAAGCGTAAGTTAATGGAATAATCTAAGCTCTCATTTTTCTAAGTGAGAGTATTTTAGATTTTCTCTAAAATTTATTAAATCACAATGATATAATAAGAGAATAATTATTAAATCGGTTTAATAAAATTGTGTCAAGTTATTTTAAATATTTTATGTTGACATTCCCAATTTATTATCGTAGCTTACCAATAAAATGGAAAGATTTGAGCTCTAATCTTTCAAAAAAATGTATAATTTTAGTTGTAAGGAAAAAGTAAAATTTTTTAACGGGTCAATCCCTTTCATTTTGAAGACCCCCTGCTAAGTGTGAGGAACATGAAAAAAATACTGAATGATCCCTTTAATTATGTGGATGAAATGCTGGATGGTCTCTGTTCTGTACATCCGGATTTATATCGTCAGACAGGTGAGGCCGGCCGGGTCATTGCTCGCACCTCGAAAATAGCAGACAGCAAAGTCGGCTTAGTTACTGGTGGTGGGTCCGGTCATTTACCGGTCTTCACGGGTTATGTTGGAAAAGGCCTCTTAGATGCCTGTGCGATCGGAGATGTTTTTGCTTCACCTTCGGTAGAACAGATGGCAGATGCCATGCGTGCAGCCAATGGTGGTGCAGGCGTTTTGCGGCTTTATGGAAACTATGGAGGTGATGTCATGAATTTCGATATGGCAGGTGAAATGCTCGAAATGGAAGACATTCTGTCCACTACCGTCCTGTTGGCGGATGATGTGGCCTCTGCTCCAAAGGAAGAACGTGAGAAACGTCGTGGGGTGGCGGGTATGGTCTATGCTTTTAAAATTGCCGGTGCGGCCGCAGAGCAGATGAAAAATCTGGAGGTAGTCACACGGATCGCCCAGAAAACAGCGGATGCCTGCCATTCCGTAGGGGCGGCCTTGACTTCCTGCACTGTTCCTCAAGCAGGTAAACCGACTTTTGAAATTTCCGAAGAAGATATGGAAATGGGCATGGGAATTCATGGTGAGCCTGGTGTTTGGCGTGGAAAACTCAAAACGGCTGATGAGATTGCCAACGAAATGGTGGATATGCTGCTTGCGGATATTAACCCCGTTTCTGGAACTCGGATGTCGGTAATGGTTAATAGTTTAGGGGCCACGCCGCCAGAAGAACTCTACATTTTGTACCGCATCGTGAAACAACGACTTGATGATATTGGGATTGAAATTGTGATGCCTTTGGTTGGTCGCTACGCGACTTCCATGGAAATGACGGGAGTCTCTTTCACCTTCTGCGAACTTGATCAGGAACTGGAAACTCTTCTCCTGGCACCAGCCCATTGTGCCTTCTGGACAGTAGGATGATTTCTACGGAATCGCTCCAGTCTGCAATCAAGCAACTGGCTCAGTCCATGGAGCAGTCCGCAGATGAACTGAATACCGCAGATGGTTTGTTAGGTGACGGCGACCTTGGAGTGACGATGATACGGGGTTTTAGACAGATTATAGCGGACTTGGAGACTCTGCCGGAAGACATCGGCATGGCTTTTTTTCAGTGTGCCAAGGCTTTCACCAAAAGCTCCGGTTCCAGTTACGGGACCCTACTGGCTACAGGGATGATAGCCGTAGCAAAAGAAAAAAAAGGACAAACTGGAATTGAGTTGGAAGAGGTTTCCGGATTATTTGATATAGCACTTGAGGCAATGCAAAAGCGGGGAAAGGCCAGTCTTGGAGACAAAACCGTCCTTGATGTGATCGCTGCTGTCCGAGATGCAGCCAAAAATCAACCTGGCGGGCAGAGAATGCTTGACAGTATCAATCAGGCCATCAATGATACCATGAATATTTACCGTAACCGGCAGAGTCAAATTGGACGAGCGCGGATTTTTGGAGAAAAGTCCATCGGACTCGATGACCCTGGGATGTTAGCTTTCAAACGTATGTTCGAATCTTTGAATGTCGGCACAGGGAATACCGCTTAGCATAAAAATTCCAGCAAACGCCGATTGACATCATTAGCTCTTTCCATTTGTACCATGTGTCCGGCAGAATCAAAGGTTTCGACTTCGACGGATGAATTACCAGAATCTGCAAGTTTCTGGGCGTAAGCAACTGGAATGATGCTGTCTTGCTCGCCCCAAATAACCAGTATCGCTTTCCCTGAGTCAATTGCCTTGTCTGAAAGGATGGTTTGTGTGCCAGATAGTAGAGTTGCGGATAGAGTACGCAGAACAGCATCCACTCCATCAAGACGCTTGTATTTTAGAACGCCTTCCACGAGTTGTCGGTTGACCAAGGACTCATCTGCAAATAATTGTTGAAGCACAGGTTTGAGTTCCCGGCGTGACTGCGTTTCGACAAATCCCTGCAGGTAATCGCTGTTGATTTCAGGTCCTAGTCCTGAACTACAAATGAGTCCGAGCGATTTCACACTTTCCGGACATTCCGTTACCATTTGCATGGCGATGCCCCCACCCATCGAGTGTCCGACTATATGTGCCGACGGCACACCGACAACCTCCAAAAATTTGCCTACAAACTTTGCCAATCCGGAAATTGAAGGTTCCGGAATAGTTTTTCCGGATTCTCCATGTCCCGGAAGATCCAAAGCCAGTACCCGGTGTTTGTCCGCAAGTGCGTCAAGATTGAAAAGCCAATTGTCCAAATCTCCGCCAAAACCGTGCAGTAGCAGCACCACTGAATCACCGGAGCCACGATCGGCATAACGCACACGAAGTCCGTCCACTTCCGTAAACATATATTGCGGAATACTTTCTTCAGTATCGTCTTCTCCGGAATCCGGAATTTTGTATGCCTCAATAAAAGTCTCGATTTCGGCATCCAAGACCGAGGAATCGGCCAAGACACCAAGCAAAGATTTGACAGGGTAAATCGTTGCATTCTTCGCAAGACAACGTCTCAACAGACCGGTATCAGTTGCCTCAACGACACCGGAAATTTTATCTGTTTCGACTTCGATGATCTCATCACCCACCGATATTTCCGCACCTTCTATAACAAGCCACTCATTGACTTGCCCCTCCTCCATCGTCAGCCCCCATTTTGGCATGAGAATGGGAATGATGTTTTGTTTCATAACTTCTCCTAATTATGTGTTTTGCGAACAGCATCTGCTATCTGTTCGGCACTTGGGATGTAAAGGTCTTCCAGGGTCGGTGAGAACGGTACCGGTGTATGGGGTGCCGTTACCATCTCAATTTGTGCCTTGAGTGACTTGAAAGCCTGTTGAGCAACTTGTGCCGAAACATCTGTAGCAATGCTGCACCGCGGATTTGCTTCGTCAACGACTACTAAACGTCCGGTGTTTTCAACACTTTCGAGTACTGTCTCCATGTCTATTGGCGATAATGTACGCAGATCAATTACATCACATTCTACACCTTCTTTGGCCAATGTTTCAGCCGCATCCAATGCTTTTCCGACCATCATGCCGTAAGCCACAATGGTTGCATCTCCGCCATCCCGCAACACGTTGGCTTCGGCAAATGGAATTACATAAGACTCCTCCGAAACCTCACCTTCAACACCATAAAGAGATTTATGCTCACAAAAAATAACCGGATCATTATCCCTGATTGACTGGATTAGCAGACCCTTCGCATCGTACGGATTGGACGGACATACTACCTTGAGTCCGGGAATGTGGGTAAATATTGCTGTTAACATCTGAGAATGTTGTGCTGCAGCTCTAATCCCAGCACCAACCATAGTACGAATGACAACTGGTGTTTCTGCTTTACCGCCAAACATATACTTGAATTTTGCAGCTTGATTATAAATTTGATCGAAACAGACACCCATGAAATCAACAAACATCAACTCCGCTACCGGTCTCATTCCGCAGGCAGCTGCCCCGATTGCGGCCCCGACATACGCTGATTCTGATAGTGGCGTATCCATGATCTGGTTTCCGTGTTTTCCATAGAGCCCTTTTGTAACACCGAGTGCTCCGCCCCACGCATCATCTTCGCCGGGACTTCCGGTGCCACCAACGATATCCTCACCCATGACAATCACTGACGAGTCACGAGTCATTTCCTGATCAAGAGCTTCATTAATTGCTTCTTTGAATGAAATAATTCTTGCCATAGTTCCTCTTTGTTTTGTTGTAGTTTGTGTTAAAATACAGTCTTAATAGTTGACATAAACATCCGTTAGTAAATCGGCTTTTGTCGGCAGTTTCGCCGCTTTAGCTGTAGACACCGCCTCGTCTATCAGTCCCAAGACAGCCGCATCACAAGCCTCTAAATCTGATTGAGATAGTACTCCGGCAGTAGTTACCGTTTTACTGAAAGACTTGAGGCAATCGCGGTTCGCGCGAATATCATCCACTTCACCCGATGCACGGTAGGTCTGTGCATCGCCCTCAAAGTGTCCGAAAAAGCGGATCATTTTACATTCCAATAATGACGGACCACCTCCTTCTCTGGCGCGTCTAATGATTTCTCCTGCGGCTTCATAAACGGCAAAAAAATCAGTGCCGTCCACTGTGACGCCCGGCATTCCAAACCCGGAAGCACGGTCCACATAACTATCGCAGGCCACAGCCCAATCTACCGAAGTGGATTCGGCATAACCGTTGTTTTCCACAACAAAAATCACCGGCAAATTCCAAATCGATGCTAGGTTAAGACTTTCTAGAAAAGTCCCTTGGTTTGAGGCACCATCACCAACGAAACTGATTGCGATATCGCCGTTGTCCCGATATTTTGCGGCAAGTGCTGCTCCACAGGCCAACGGTGCTCCTGCACCTAGAATTCCGTTTGCGCCCATCATGCCTTTATCCAAATCGGCGATATGCATCGATCCGCCTTTTCCTGCGCAAACTCCGGATTTTTTGCCAAAAATTTCAGCCATCATTCCCTTTACGTCCACGCCTTTTGCGATGCAGTGACCGTGTCCTCGGTGTGTACTGGCGATCCGGTCTTCTTGACGTAAGTGTGTCATAATACCGGCGGCAGAAGCCTCTTCACCCGCATACAAGTGTACGAATCCTGGAATGTCGCCTCGAGAAAACTCAACATGCAACCGCTCCTCAAATTCGCGGATGGTACGCATGGTCTGATAAACTTGCAGGAGTTCATCCCTGTTCAATGGCAACGGGTTATCATTCATGTTATATCCATGTTTAGGTTGGTGATAAATCAAGGGGTGCGCCGACTAAAAGCCGATGCTCCCCGGTGTAACGCATACATGCGCCTACTTTCACAGTCCGGAAGGCCTTTTCATGCAATGTTACTTGCACTGTGTCTTCCGTACCAAATTCAAGCTCACGCTCTCCGTCCAAAGCAATCGTTCCGGCGGATTGCTGTAAAGTAACCGGTATTCCAGCTTCAAGTTTCTGCCATGATTGTACTCCTACAGTGCGGATCAGTCCTGGAGCTATCGGAACTTGCAACGGTGTTGCGGCTTGTTCCGGAACAGCCAACAAAACATGCAAGCCACCTGAATCATTTCGGCCAATCGGTTCTAACAATCCGGCAATTGCCGACATCCCGATAACTTCCGGATCGGCGAAAGTAACAAAGAGTTCACGCAAATTTTCTGTACGCCAAAGAGCGCGTGTTCCAATGTAGCGTTCTGTCGAAACCACAACGTCCACCAAAGCAATGTCGCTACGTTCTCCGCCGTTGATTTCCACTCGTAACAACTTGTTCGTAGCAAAAGCAATACCCTCCGGAATGCGTCCGGTAGCCACCATCCCGACCGCCAGTCCGGTAATCGTCGGTTCACGGTGTTCCGGGAAAGCGTTGTTTGTGCCTGTAGAAATTCCGGCAATTGGCACTTGTCCGCAAACTTTTACGACTGCCCGATGAGTGCCATCCCCGCCAAGGACGACAATCGCTTTGACTCCGGAAGCGACCATAGCTTGAGTTGCCGCAAAAGTATCGTCAACAGTTCCGGAAATCGGAGTGTCCGTCATTTCAAGTTTCGGGAAACGATTATCACCGAGTTTTTGCTCACGTTGCAAGCCGCGCTTGAGCAAACTACAGATACCGCCGTTTTCCGGCATCATCAATACTTGATTCACACCACAAGCCGACATAGCGGCCAGAACACGCATGATGATATTTGCACGATCCGCAACCTGCAAACTTGTAGCATTAGCAATCACACGGCGAATGTCTCGCGCTGAAACCGGATTGGCCACTAGTCCAACACTTGTTGTAGAAGAATTAATAGTCAAATATTTTTGTTTACTATCGAAGTTTACAGGTGACGTTTCATGTTTAATATAGTATCTAAAATGTACAATTCAAACCGCCAGCCACCAACCTATTCGTGCCAGCATGGTTCCAAGCTAAAATCGCGAATCGTACAATACTCTTCAATTTCAGGAATTCAAAACACCATTATTTTGCAAAAACCCATGAATTTGTTGTTTTTCTCTTTTATCTAGTTTTTGGAAAGGTGGTGCCACATGCTCTTCACAAATGCCCATGATCGAAAGTGCGCACTTTAAGCCACGTATAACTGATGAGCCATAGCCTCCACTTGAAAAAATTGCATCACCTAATTCAAGAACTTTCCTGTGTAATTGTCGAATCTGTGTAACATCACCTGCTTGTGAGGCGTTGAAAAGTTTAACATACAATTCCGGCATCACATTTGCTCCTCCACAGACCGAGCCGTCTCCTCCAAACATAACGGTTTCCGCCAGCAACTCTTCCGGACCTTCAGCTAACATAAAGTCTTTTTCCTGAAAAGCATTCAACAATTGATGGAAATAACCCATGTCTCCGGAACTATCTTTCAGGCCGATGATGTTGTCATGTTTTGCTAAAGAGACAATAGTTTCTACATCATAATGAATTTTAGTCATTCCCGGCATATTATACATCAGCAAAGGAAGGCATAGATCATTGGCGAGTTTGAGGAAGTAATTTTTTACTTCAGAACTATTTAGTGGAAAATAATATGGAGCCGTACTGACGACTCCCGACACACCTTGGTCGGAGCAGTATTTTGCCAAAGACAAACTTTGGCTATAACAGGGATTGGAAATCGCAACAAGAACAGGTACTTTCCCATTGACCTGTGCGGTTACAGTTTTGATAAACTCCCTCTGGACAACGGGAGACAAACTGGGGCCTTCGCCTGTAGTTCCCAATAAAAACAATCCATGCACACCACCCTTCAGGAGATGATTTACTAATTTTACAGAGCCTTCCTCATCATGTTCTCCATTTTCCTGGAGAGGGGTTACGAGTGGTGTAATGATCCCTTTCAATTTTAGTTGTGACATATTTGGCTTTTATAATAAATTTAAAAGTAGTGAAGATCTGTTGAAATAGATTTTGGTAATGTTTGCTGATTTTCAAACAACCATACTGTTTTTTAAGACTTCAAATTTTTCGATAAACCGGTTCACATTAGCTTTTAATCCTGTGAACAATTCAAAAGCGTGTACTGCTTGAAAAATTGCCATCCCTGCTCCATTCATTACCCGGCAACCAGTAGTTTGAGCCGTTACTAAAAGTTCAGTTTCCAATGGGAAATAAACGATATCTGCAACCCACATACTAGGAGTTAACAAATTTAATGGAAATGCGGAACCGGGATATTTAACCATTCCCATCGGTGTTGCGTTGACGACACCATTAAGTTCTGTTAGAATAGATTTTTCCAAGGAATTAATACAATCTATGCTCATTGATGTTTGATGTAATCGGACTTTATTAATCAAGGTTTTTGTCTGATCTGCATCAATATCATATATCAATAGTTCTCTAACACCCAAGTTGGCAAGTGCAAAGGCAACGGCAACACCTGCTCCTCCTGCCCCCAAGAGCAGAACACGATCCTTTATAGCTCCAGACATCTCACGACGGAAGCTCTCATAAAATCCTGTGATATCGGTGTTGTAGCCAATTTTTCTATCTCCGGAAAACACGACTGTATTTGCAGCACCCAACATTTTCGTGTTCCTTGATATTTTATCAAGACATTGGAGAACTTGGATTTTGTAGGGAAAGGTGATATTTAAACCAGCATATCCATTACTCTGCGCCTTCGCGATAATTTCAGCTAAGGATTGTATCTTGGTGGCATTTGAATTCGTATCAATCAAACGGTAGGAATAATGCAGTCCCAATTCTTTACCCTCTGCCTCATGCATCGCAGGAGTAAGAGAAGCAGAAATATCCTCACCGACCAAGGCCACACGTATATAATTTTGTTCAATATTCAATTTTAGGGCACTCCTGTCAGATGTTCAGATTCATTTTGTCCTGCAATTCGAAACTGAGGCTTGCAAGTATATTACATCACAGTCATGAAGAACATACTCAGGTACTATCCCAGATACCCAAATACCCTAGGCAGCCAGAGTACCAAGTCCGGCATAAGTGTCATAATCAGTAATGCCAGGATCAGCACGAAAAGGAAAGGCAAAACTTCGGTTATCATTTCCTTCATCGGTGCACCGGTTAACCCATTAATTACAAAAAGTAAAATGCCGTAGGGTGGTGTTATCAGCCCTATCATCGTGTTCACCACCACCACTACACCGAAATGCACCAGATCAATACCAAGTTCCCTGCAGGCAGGCAGGAATAACGGAATAATTACGAGTAGAATGGTGGTCGCGTCCAGAATACAGCCCAGCAAAAGCAGAATCAGATTGACCATGAGCAGGAAGGCTATCGGTGAGAGGTCTATTGAGCGTAGCATGCTCGCCATCATATTGGGGATATTTTCACTTGCAACGATGTAGTTGAAAATCAGTGCGCCGCCTATCACCAAACCGACTGCAGCGGAAGATTTAGCACTATCCGACAAGATGGTATATGTACCACGAAGGCTGATGGCACGATAGAAAATAGCCGCCAGCAAAAAAGCATAAGTTGCAGCCACTGCAGCCGCTTCGGTTGGCGTCGTCGCTCCACCATAAATACCAAACAACAGAATTACCGGCATCATCAGTGCCGGAAACGCATTGATCGTTATTTTCGGCAATTCCCGCAATGGTGTTGGTGCTTCTACAGCAAAATTCCGCTT
>Ga0233449_1003511_pt1 | contig 11399 bp, 8 predicted proteins | sample SI_124_October20_FD_183012 | JGI IMG/M metagenome (GOLD analysis project Ga0233449, IMG submission 183012) | Seawater microbial communities from Saanich Inlet, British Columbia, Canada - SI_124_October2016_200_MG | ecosystem: Environmental > Aquatic > Marine > Inlet | place: Canada: British... | reverse complement strand
TGAAAGCATCAATACTTCGTAATCCATGGAAAGTCCAAACACAATACAGAACATTATCACTGGATTACCTGAATCAATTGGCTGAGCAGTGAAATTCAGTAGTGCTTCACCATAGCCCCATTGGAACACCCAAACAAGCATTCCAAAAGAAGCAGAAACTGAAAGGATATTCATTATTATTGCTTTAATTGGGATTATTACACTACGAACTTGAATGAAGATTAACACTGAAGTTGCAAGGAAGATGAATCCGAGTGCAGTTGGAAGATTTTCAGAAATTGAGTTTAGGGTATCAGCATTATATGCGGCAAACCCAGCAACAGCCAAGTAGTCGTTTTCTCCAGATAATTGGTCGGTCAATACATTTCTATTGTCTCTAATTTCTTCAACAACTTTTCTTGAATCAACACTCGTTTGTTCGCCTTCCAGATTTAGTAAAATAAATGTCACATCTCCGCTAACAAAATTATTCCTTATCATGTTTCGAAGAGCAATTCCCTGTTCATCTAAATGTTCATCGGGAGTCTGCCAGAAAGACAACACTTCTGATTCATTCATAGAACTATCAGGGAGTCCAATACCGCTTGCGCTAGTGACTCTTTTATCTCCAATTTGCGCCATAATATATTGGTGCTGAGCCCGTAAATTATCCTCACTAAAAGCATCAGCACCATCCATCTCAATCACCAAGAATATCTGATTTGATGATTGTTCTGGCCAAATTTCCCCCATAATCTCCTTGCCGAGACGGGATTCGTCATCCGGTGGCAATGCTGACCATGAAGATAGAGAAAACTCGGCGTACATGAATGGAGCGCCTGCTCCGATTAAAATAATCAGAACAGGTATGAGAACTTTCCAAGGATGATTCATCACTCTATTTGCAATATTTGCCCACATACCGGTTTCCTTTGCCTCTAAATCAAAGGAGAAAGGAATCTTACCTTTGTCAACACGCTTTCCAAGAATTGCCATCACAGCAGGTAAAACGATTGTTGAATATACCATTGCAATAGATACTGCTACAGTGCCACCAATTCCCAAACTTGGAAGACTGGTATTGGTGAAAAACAACATCCCCATCAAACCTATTGCCACTGTAACTCCTGAGAAAAACACAGCCTTACCGGCAGTCGCAGTACTCATCGCAATTGCAGTTCTTACATCCCTATCATTAGCTAATTCTTCTCTAAATCGATTTACTAAAAACAAAGAATAATCGATGGAAACACCAATACCAATCAATGTGATAATATTGGTTGCATATTGGGTAACATCAGTTACATTACTCAACCAAATGGTCATCCCCATAGCAGCAGCAACAGTCGCAACTCCAGCACCAATTGGCAATAGGGCGGCGATAATTGAACCAAAAACTAATCCGAGGATAATAATGGTTAGAGGGCCGGAAACAATTTCTGCCTTTACTAAATCCTTAGAGATTCGGTCATCAAAAGTCCAATCAATTGCGATTCCATCAGTCTTCCAAGTTACAAAATCTCCGTATAATTTTACTGATTTTTGGTTTTCATCAAATACTGCTTTAGCGTGAGTTCTATCCCCTTCAATAGTAACAACATTTTGGGCAATAAATCCATTATCTGTATATGATACATAATCTGGGCGTTCAACCTCATCAACTTGCCATGAATACAAAATGCTAACATCATCACGCTGAGAAAATTTGCTTAGTGATCCATAAACTGATTGTTGCCATTCAGTATCGTTATCGGTAAGCGTTGGATGATAGACCAGTAGATTGAAACTGTGCCCAGCACTACTGTTTTCTTCTTTGAAAGAATTAGATAGAGTTTCACTCGCTTGAAGAGATTCAACATTATCTTCTCCAAATGCTTCGGCCCAGTTAGCACCCATTCCCACTAAACTAGTCATCAGTATACACGAAATTATGCCAAGGATAAAAACTGATTTTTTGTAATCATAAATGAATAATCCAAGTTTGTAAAAAGTTCTACCCTCGAGAATGTCGGGGTCAGTAGTACTTTCCATATTTGGTGTGCCAATTGATTATCTATATCAACGGGTGCGTCGTTAGTTTGGATAATTATCCAAGAACAGCAAAAATATAGAGGAATCCAAGGAATGCATGAATGAAAACTAATGCAATAACCAAATCAGCCATTCGCCCATGCTTTGTTTTTAGGTTCGAAAAAGACTCACCTTGTTCACGTGCTGCCTTGGTTTCTTTGCCCATACTTGATAATTTCCAGAGAATAATAATTCCAATAGGGCCGGTGATGCCATGGACACTCGTTGGCCAAATTTCAGCCATAATGTCGCCATGTGTTCTCCAGCCCGCAACCGCTCTTCCGGCTACAGCCACAAGTGCAACAATAACTGTCGCCCATAGAAGCTGGGCGCCCCTTTGTTCGTGAAGTCCGAGGTGCTCGGCGCGCTCTTCGCCTTTCAGATGGTGGGATTTTTTCCTCCAGGAGTATTGCCACCATATCCAAGCAACAAGACCTGATGCTAAAATGGGGTGCAGTAGCAATGCAATGAGCCGTATTATGTCCACAATAGAGCCCCCTTATGTTGGGCTATGATGAATCACATAGTTTGAATTTGTCCGCATTCATCCACGAATTTCCGGCGGTGCATTGAAAGACAGGCGGCACTGCGACCACCCCGTAGGGGTGAGTCAATTGCAGGAAAATCTAATGAAAATTTGCATTGACAAAGCCTTCAAATCTAATTCGCCAAAAAATAAGCGGCAGATTATCATTTCAAAAATTGCTGAATGGAAGATGTTGGATAAGCAATTTAGAACTTTTGTTTATCTGGCAATAGATGAAGTTGAAGCACCTGCAATTGATGAAGAAGACAATGCTCCAACGCGACGTATGAGTCCAGCAGGACGACGCACACGGCGCCGCGGTGGGCGAGGGGCAGCATCTTCAGATCCATTAGATTGGATTCCTTCACCACAAGAGGCACTTCTGCCAGAGTGTGGTAGCGAACCATTCCGTCTTGCGACTTTAATAGTACATAAAATCCTCAAAAGCGATGACTGGGATGAAGATTGGAATGCCACAGAAGCCTCCCTTCGCGATTCTTGTTTGGATAACGGAGTGCACCCAGTATGGGTTTCTATTGGTGAAAAATCAGGAGTATTGGGTATTTTCGCAGGTTTTCCAAAAGCCAAGGTCGAGGAACAAGTTAGTGCGGAAATAGATATTTCACTCGGACGAATTAATGTTGATAATACGGCCGAGTTAACTCAGGCATTAGATGTGCTAACCAACTCTTCAAATGATGCTGGAATCCATGTAGCATACCAAAAAGTTGCAAGTCAATTAAAGAATAATAGAACACTGAAAGTAGATTCTGAATTGTTGGAATTAACAGGGCCATCTTCAATTATCAGTGTGCTATTACATTTGGTGAATGGTTCTGATGCAAGTGATTCTTTGAAAGAACTAACTAAGCATGATTCACAATTGGCATCAGAATTATCAGATTATCTAGCATTGAAAGGCGGGGTTGTTAACGATTGGCAACAAAGTCGCAGCGTTGTTGGAGATGACTCACTTTCACAAGCCCGTAGATTACTTGCTTGGCAAAATGCCCCAGCAGATGCCGGTGATTTATCGAGTAAAGAACTAAACAGTGGGCTTGAAATCTTGCGTGAAGGAAACGCAAAACAATCTCAAATTGAAATGTTACTTTGGTGGAGATTATCTGCATTACACAGTGAAGGAAAAGGAAAAGAAGCGGTTGAAGTATTGATTTCTCTGCAACTTGAATCAAGTGCAGACCTTTCCTCCCTATTACCGCTAATTGCAGATTTACCTGGCGATTCAGCTATTGAATGGCTCAACCAACAAATTGCTAACTTAGATGAAATGGCACTTGTACAAATTTCATCTTCTCCAAATATTGATATCAATTCAAGAAGTATGGCGATAAAGAGATTGCAGGATTCCAATGGGGATGCGTGGGAGGAAATAATTTCTGTAGCGATTCCATTGTTCACTCAAACAATGGAATTAAGAAGGCTATCAAAAATAATTGTTAGCGATGATTTAATTGCAATTTCACATCCATATGAAACATTACTTGTGGCTCATAATCTTGCAGCAGGTAAAGATAATGATCTTTGGGTCAAGGTTAGGAATTCAAGACTTATCGCCCTAAAACACATTCATAGTGAAGAAGCCCCTGAAACTTTTTCATCTACATCAGAAGCATTATTGATGCTATTAGAGGGCTCCAACATCGACGATAAGAGACTCACCTCTCTCCTAGATAAGGGTGGACTGAAAGCATTCGGAGAAATACGCCAAGCGCTTGCAGACGGCGGTGATGGAATCGCATCTGCAAAGAGCCTTGATGATTTGAGTAGTTGTGTTGAAACGGTTACACTAAGTCCAATGGAACGCGATTTATTCAATACGGTAATTTCAACATTAAGACTTAACCGAGTTGGATTGATGTTACAAAATGGCAATCAAGACGAAGAAGCAAGAACTACATTAGATACAATTCTTGCAGCAGATAATATTTCCACCGGATTAATTCATACTGTTCGCCACCTAGTTTTGGAACACGATATTGGATTACCATCTCTTGTTTCGTGGTATCAAATGAATAATCCTTTATCTCCATGGCACACTTTAGCAAGGGCCACAGTTTCAGCTTCAGAAGGAGATGAATTGAATTCTGCAAGAGATTATAGGAAAGCAGGAGACCATGAAGAATTTGATTACGAGCATTCTATTATGCTATATCGCAAAGCTTTGATTCATTTGGCATTTGCTTCTCAATGGAAAGAAGCCGTTGAATTGTTAGAAGCCCAACCAGCATTGAAGACTGCACTAACTCGCCGCTTCCAATTATATCTCAAGGTTTCATTCACAGCCAGTCAGCAAAATACGGATAAAGCAACAAAAATTCTCAAAGAATTTGTCCGAAAAACGAAAATGGTTAGTGAAGAAAACGCTGATGGCGAGATGGAACAACACCAACGACCATATTTTGCGGATGAAGAATTAGATATGTTAAGATCATACCATCTTGAGCATCCGCGTCCTTTACCACGTGAACCATTTGCTGGAAGAGTAACTGCAGCATTTAATTCACTAAACAAGAATCGTCGCAGACAAAAGAGTTCTTTCGATACAAGATTTATGCAATTGATGCAAGGAAATCCAACTCTTAGCGAAATTTATGAATTATCGACAAGAGCTTCAGAGGAGAAGGCAATCGATGGTTTGATGTTCTTAGAAAGGGCACAAACTTCGGGTAAGTACACTCCTGTTGAATTGGCCCGCCTAGCAGATTCGGAACGAACATTGTTCACTCAATATAAAAATCAAATTCCTACTTCTAAGCGTCGCTATCTAAGACATTTGAAATTGACTCCATTGATTATTGTTGATACAAATATTCTGATGGATTCATTAGTTCAGAGATTAGCCACCAGTCTTCAATTAAATGCTGATGCTAGCCTAGATATTACTGGCGTAGGTAACTTCCACAACGTTCTTCTAAACCGTGCGAAAGATGGTAAGGTCAAACTATGGTTACCAAAGGTTGTAAAATCTGAATTAAGGGCACTAGCGAAGGGTAAAGACCAACTAAGGGGTAGATTTTCGGATTCATTGGTTTCCCCCGAAGTCCTTGAGTCGACATTAACTGAAGAGGTAATTGACAAATTAGTAGACGATGTGCTATCAGATTTCAGTACATGGAAACCGCTTGACCTTCATATGGAGGCAGAGTCAGATAATCCTGAAAACACCGAGGCAGTAACAAAGTTCCTCATAGACCATTACGATATTTTCGATGAATTAACCGCAATGAAACGCACAAGAGGAGAGCCTCACCGAACAAAACTGGAAGGCAATGATGTTTATCCTGAAGCACCGGATATTGGTATTATCAAAATAGCAATGCACTTGGCCGACCAAGCATTATCGGGTATTGGTACTGTTTTAGTTGCTACAAGAGATGGAGATTTCACCTTAGTAGCAAGAGCGTTTGAAGAGCGATTTGGATTTGGAGTTGTAAAGAACAGTAGGACTCTAAACCTATGGATTCGCTCTTGAATAATTATTCTCTCAATAATTGCAAAGATTGCGATTACATATGGGAAATCATTGCGTCACCGAAATCACTGCATGATAGCAAGGTAGCACCTTCCATCAAACGTTCGAAATCATATGTCACTGTTGCGGCAGATATTGCGCCTTCCATTCCCTTGACAATTAGGTCAGCAGCTTCATGCCATTCCATGTGGCGCAACATCATCTCTGCAGATAGAATGATTGAACCTGGGTTTACTTTGTTCATTCCTGTATATTTTGGTGCAGTTCCATGCGTTGCTTCAAAAATAGCGATTCCAGTATCGTAATTAATATTAGCGCCAGGGGCAATTCCAATTCCTCCAACTTGTGCAGCCAATGCATCTGAAATGTAATCTCCATTGAGGTTCATAGTAGTCAGTACACCATATTCGGCAGGTCTTAGGATGATTTGCTGTAGCATTGCATCTGCGATAACATCCTTGATGATTATTTGATTTCCAGTTTTTGGATTTACAAGAGTGCACCATGGGCCTCCATCAAGTTCGCTTGCACCAAATTCGTCTTTGGCCAATTGGTAACCCCAATCGCGGAATCCACCTTCAGTGAATTTCATGATATTTCCTTTGTGAACTAATGTGACACTTTCCTTATCATTATCAATAGCATACTTGATTGCAGCTCTCACAATACGGGCAGTTCCTTCTTGGCTAACAGGCTTGATTCCAATTCCCGATGTTTCTGGGAAACGAATTTTTTCGACCCCCATCTCATTTTGCAAGAAATTAATGACCTTTTTTACTTCAGGAGATCCTGCTTCCCATTCAATTCCAGCATAAACATCTTCGGAATTTTCACGGAAAATAATCATATCAACATTTTCAGGTGCTTTTACTGGTGATGGAGTTCCTTCATACCAGCGAACAGGTCGAACGCATGCATACAAATCCAACTTCTGTCTTAATGCTACATTTAGTGAACGAATTCCACCGCCAACAGGAGTGGTAAGTGGCCCTTTTATTGAGACTAGACCTGAGCGCATAGCATCAAGAGTTTCTGTTGGTAGCCATTCACCGGTTGCTTTGAATGCCTTTTCGCCAGCCAATACTTCAGACCATACTATTTCTCTTTCACCAGAGTATGCCTTTTCGATTGAAGCATTGACAACTTTCATCATTACCGGAGTAATATCAATTCCAATTCCGTCTCCTTCAATATAGTAGATAATCGGGTTATTTGGTACATTTAGCAGACCATTTTCCATTGTAATTGCAGTTCCAGACATAGCACTCATGTTGAGCCACCGGCATCCCCTTCAAGAATCAACCGCCCCAATATTGATTATTGTCACAACCATTTCAATACCTATGACTCTGTGGTAGAGTTATGCAGAGCAAAGTGGAATGGTTGGGAGAGTATGGGCTAAAATGTACCAATTCCAATGGCCAGAGCCTTGAATTAGATTGGGAAAATGGCCCAAGCCCAATGCAAGTAACGTTACAAATGGTCGGTGCGTGTTCCTTGGTTGATGTTGTAATCGGTTTGAAGGAAAGACCATTTTCCAAAGTGTGGATTGAATTAGATAGTTCAAGAGCGGAAAGCTCACCGCGGGTATTTACCTCAATAGAAATGATATATCACATAAAAGGGGATGTTCCACGTAATCTAGTAGAGCGAATAGTGGCGAAAAGTCATGAAAAATATTGTAGCGTTTCTAATATGCTAAACCAATCAGTGGATATCTCTTGGAAAATAGAAATACACGAGTGAATCCAACCATCAATGGCGAGATATAACAAAATAGTTCACAAATAGAATGGTGATTATAGATGAGTAAAATCAGAGTTTGCAACAGCAAATTAATGTTTTCATCACTTTTTTTCATCCTATTATTGGCCCCCTCATTGGCGCAAAGTGCTTCCTCGGGAATAGGAGATGATGCAGAAAATGGATGCCTCTGCCATGGTAGTAAATCACAATCGACTATTGTGACAATCGAAGGCCTTCCACAACAGTGGGTCGCCAATCAAACATATGATATGGCGATAATAATCAATAGTACGATTGAACAATCTCAAGACATTGATGCTAGTCTGGGCGGTTTTAGATTGATGATAGATGATGGACTTGTACTTTTTGAAGAAAGTAATTATTCACAAATAATCGATGAAGGATATACTCATACATCTCAAGGTAATGCGTTTCTGCAATGGAATTTTACTTGGACAGCACCCGCCTCCAATGATACAGTTGTTACTTTTGTAGCTCATGGTAATGCAGTGAATTCAGACCAACAAACTACTGGAGATGCTTGGAATTATCATTCCTCTTCAGTAGCAGGTGAAGGTTTTACCGGAGTAATAGAAGAGCCTCCTAACTATTCAGGTGACATTGGAAATAGTGAAATTGCCTTGCTAATTTTTGCAGCAATATCCTTGATAGGATTATTTTATTATTCGACCAAATGAAATTCAATTAACGAATTCAATTTGTCGATTTCTCAACGCTCTGAGTTGTCGATTTTCACTAGCGCCATGTATTTGGTCACTTTTAACACCAGTTAGTACTAGCATTACGCGAATATCTTCGCCCAGTGATTCATCAACAGCAGCACCCCAAATTATCTTGGCATGTGGACTTACTCGCTCCTGGATAATTTGTGCGCATCGCTCTGCTTCTCCAAGTGTAAGTGTATTACCTCCAACGACATTGATTAATGCCCCTCTTGCATCAGTGGTATCAATTTCAAGCAATGGAGAGTTTAGGGCTTCTAATGTTGCTTCTTCGGCTCTATTTTCACCCGAAGCAGCACCTAATCCAATCATAGCAACACCGCTACCAGAATTGATTACAGCGCGCAAATCTTCAAAGTCAAGGTTAACCATTCCATCGGTTGTTAATAATTCAGTGACTCCTGTAATTGAGCGAACTAATAATTCATCTCCAACTCTAAATGCGCTAGCAATTGGTAGATTCTTGACCCCTTCAATTTCTAATAATCTTTCATTTGGAATTACCAAGATTGTGTCACAATGCTCGCGTAGGCGCTCTAATCCCCATTCAGCATTTTGCTTTCTAAGAGACCCTTCTGACTTGAATGGATAAGTTACCACAGCGATGGTCATCGCCCCTTGTTTCTTTGCTAGTCGAGCAATGTGTCCAGCGGCACCAGTTCCTGAGCCGCCTCCCATTCCAGCGGTGATAATCGCTAATTGGGTATCGTTTGTGATTTTTCGTAATGAAATTTCAGATTCTAATGCAGCAGCCTCACCTTTGGTTGGGTCGCCACCGGCACCCCGGCCTCTTGCAGTTCGCCCGATCAGAACTTTGTTCTTGATAGGCGACATCAAAAGTGCTTGTGCATCCGTATTGATCGCATACCCAGTTACATAATCAGAATCAAACAATTGTTCTTCAAATAAACGACTGATTGCGTTGCATCCAGCACCGCCAACACCGTATACTCTAATTCTTGGCTGAAGAGATTCTAATAGAGCTTTCAATTCCGCTTCATCACCAGTTCCAATAGGTGTATTGTTTGCAGATGGCTTCACTTGTTCTTCGTCGGAAAGTTCGAGAACACGTTCTATGAGATGACGCATATTGGTTATGCTCTTGCAAGTGCCCTTGAAGATACCGCTTCAATTATACCCTAGCAATAGGGTTTTGATAGGTTTTACAAATTTTCGCAATCAGTCCCGAAGTCCTTCTTGAGTGACTTGGTAAACACATTCACCATCAGGTAAGTTAGGAGAGTCTACTAAGCGAGCAATTCTTCTTCCAGCCTTTGCTTTGCGCAAGTATAGTCTGAATGTTGAAGCGTGAGCAAGAATATGTCCACCGATAGGCTTTGTCGGGTCTCCCCACATTGCATCTGGTTTGGAGTGAACTTGGTTGGTGACTAAAACAAGGGCATTATTTACAGTAGCCAATTGCTTCAAGTCCTTCAAGTGGCGATTGAGTTTTTGTTGCCTATTTGCCAACATCCCTCTGCCAATATATTCAGCTCTGTAATGGCTTGTCAAAGAATCAACGATGATCATCTTTACATTTAGCCCCTTACTCATTCGCTTGATTTCATCAGCGAGAAGCATTTGGTGAGCAGAATTGTAAGCTCGCGCTACATGAATACGAGCAAGAACCTTTTCAGGGTCTAATCCATATCCTCTTGCCATTTGAGTAATTCTTTCTGGTCGAAAAGTATCTTCAGTATCAATGTAAAATACATCTCCGTCAAGGCCACCCTCTTCAAGAGGAAGGGTACAATTGACAGCAAGTTGATGACCGATTTGTGTTTTACCTGAACCAAATTCGCCATATACTTCAACTAGTGATTGAGTTTCAAACCCGCCACCTAAGAGATCATCAATCGATTGGACTTTACTGCGCAACTTCTGAACTTGGCGTCTACGTTCTAATAGTGCTTCACCAGAAATAAATCCGCCAATATTAGCCATTCTTTTGGCAGCAGCGATAATCTTCGCAGCCACTGCTTCACCTAATTCAGCTTGTTCTGCTAGGTCGCCAGGTGCCATTACAGCCAGTGATAGGAGGTCATCAAATCCCGCTTCGCGCAATTTTTCTGCAGTTGCAGGACCAACGCCAGGGAGTTCCTCAATCTTGACTTCCTCCTCATCGTCTTGTTCCATCAATGGGACTGGTTCCTCCAGCACCTCTTCATTCTTTTCTATCTTTATTTTCGCATTTTTCTTCGCTTTGGTCGCCATTTCGTTCACTTCCAACCCCCTCTGTGTTACCAATGGTATATGAAGAAACGAAACGGGGCTTCGAAATTATCACCCACTTTGGATGAGTAATTGTTTGCTTCAAAGGCATTACTGAAAACGATATTTTCACTTTTTGTTTAGATTTACCCAAACTGAAACTGAACACCATTTTCCTTAAACAAAGGATTGGTGGTAATAATGCGAAACTTATTCTTCACCAACAGGCATTGGATTTGCCTCACTCTCTTCGGTAAGGTACTTGATAGTCACATCGTGGCTTACATCAATATTATCTTCTCCTTGGTCAATTACCACCGATAGAATCCAAATGCCTTCCATTACATTGTATTGGTCATAATTCCATGAAGCATCCTGGTCCTCGCCAATTATTTCTGTATGAGTGCCCTTTTCTTCTTCATCAGGGTCATTTAGATGCCAACTAACCGTAACTTGATTGCCAGAAAGGATGAAATCTTGAGGATTCTCAACCGTTGATTTTATTTGAATGAATTCCGGAGGTTCGCATTCACAATCCGGTGTAGCATCAATATTCATTTCTCTTGGAGAATCTGTACTGGGGTCACTCCAGATTATTTGTTTTTCAATTCTAACAGTAATTGAGATGTTA
>Ga0233449_1003494_pt1 | contig 11426 bp, 8 predicted proteins | sample SI_124_October20_FD_183012 | JGI IMG/M metagenome (GOLD analysis project Ga0233449, IMG submission 183012) | Seawater microbial communities from Saanich Inlet, British Columbia, Canada - SI_124_October2016_200_MG | ecosystem: Environmental > Aquatic > Marine > Inlet | place: Canada: British... | reverse complement strand
AAGATTATTGGTATTAAGTAACTCAGAAAACTTAAAGAATTTAATGCATATCGTCAATTGAATCAGGATCAAAGTAGGAAATTGGCGAGAGGTGAATTAGTACAGTAAATCTATTTTTCACTCTTTTGGGTGGCGGTCTTAGAAAAAGCTCAAACTAAATCGCGCGTTATACGCATCACTTCAAATACTTTTTTCTTATAACTTCTGTGCCCTAAAAAAATAAAAGGCTTTGCAGAAGTAACCTGCAAAGCCTTTGTATTTAATTGGTGCGCCCAGCAGGACTCGAACCTGCGACCTACGGTTCCGCAAACCGTCGCTCTATCCAGCTGAGCCATGGGCGCATAAATTGGGTTTTGATCCCTATTAAAATCAGGATACATCGATGGGTATATAGTCCATCAACTGCACAGCATAATCTTCGTGCTCGAACGCATACATCGTGGGATATTTTGCAAATGCCCATCCTGTATAAAGGGTCTTGCCGTTTTGTTCAACCACTAATTGCACAGCCGGGTTGGTCAATTCGTTTCCGGTTGATGTGTAGGCCTTTTGGCTCATCACAAAGTTTGGCAAAAACGGCCCCACTGTAACCTTGATTCCTGAATCTTCCAAGTTAAAACTGGAACCTAGGTTAACGGTTTTCATTTCATTGCGTTCTTCATCCTTCTTATTCTTGATCAGAAGCTTGACCGCTTTCCACTTACCTTCCACTGCTTCGGGAACAGTGATGCCGCGTTGTGGTTTCGCATCTTCCTGAACAGCAGGGTGGGCTTCTCCGGCTTCTTGTACTGAAGCCTCGACCTGTTGAGCCGATCTTGAGCTGGAGCCTTCAACCTGTGAAATATTCAATTTATTGATTTCGGTCGTTTGCAGTTTTGAAACATCTTCTTTACTTTCGTGGGTACAGCTCACCAAGAAAGACAAGGTCAGCAACAATACCCAGCTGTTTTTAATTGAATACTTCAAACTCTTGCCTTTCTGGCCTAACGGCCCCAAAAAATATGGCGGAGAGGGAGGGATTCGAACCCTCGGTAGGGGTTAAGCCTACACACACTTAGCAGGCGTGCGCCTTCAGCCAACTCGGCCACCTCTCCGATCTATATAAATGATCGCTTATTCTACGATTTAAAATTTCTGCCTACCCACACCGCTATTTGTCCCAACGGTAAAGGGTGGCGGAGGGAGTAGGATTCGAACCCACGGAACTTTCGTTCAACGGTTTTCAAGACCGCCGCCTTAAACCACTCGGCCATCCCTCCTGAATATTATGAACCCGTGTATATTTAACTACTTACGGGTAAATGTCAAGCGGACGATTTAATTATCAAATCTAACTAATAGTGAGCAATTGTCGTCTTTGTGAGGTTTGATAATACGATACAAAGACAGAATACTCAATCACAATTGAGACCAAAACTCGTTAAAATATTAGAGTTCTAATGTTTCTTGCCCGTGTAAATAAGAACGCAACGCTTCGGGCACAGTCACCGTCCCGTTTTCTTGCTGGTAATTTTCTAGTAATGCGACAAATAACCTTCCTGCCGCCAGACCTGACCCGTTTAGGGTATGCACAAATTCTGGTTTGCCACCGGTGCGTTTTTTACTACGTATTCTTGCTCGCCGCGCCTGATAGTCGGTAAAGCTACTGCACGATGATATTTCTCGGTATGTATCCTGACTGGGAAGCCATACTTCTAGATCATAGGTTTTGGCGGCAGAAAAACCAATGTCCCCGGCACATAATTCCATCACCCGGTAATGCAGGTTTAGTTTTTGTAAAATCGATTCTGCGTTTTTGACCAATGTTTCAAGCTCTGCGTCTGAATCTTCGGGCCGCGAAAATTTGACCAGTTCCACTTTATCGAATTGATGTTGTCGAATCAGCCCTTGCGTATCTTTTCCGTAAGACCCCGCTTCCCTCCTAAAACAAGGGGTGTAGGCGGCATAACAAATGGGTAGAGACTCTTCTTCCAGAATTTCATCGCGATGAAAATTGGTGACAGGGACTTCTGCTGTCGGGATGAGGTAGAGTGGGTCGTTGCGGGTGGCAAACAAGTCTTCTTCAAATTTCGGCAACTGACCGGTTCCCAATAAGCTCTCTTTATTGACTAGGAATGGAGGGTAAAGTTCTTGATAACCGTTCTCGCGTGTTTGCACATCAATCATAAAATTGATCAAAGCACGCAACAACGCCGCGCCCTGTCCTTTATAGACGGCAAACCGGGCTCCCGATATTTTTGCGGCTCGTTTTAAATCGATGAGATCCAGCTCTTCTCCAATTTCTACATGACTTTTGGGTTGAAATGAAAATTCTGGCTTTGTTCCCCAATCGCGTACCCGTCTATTGCAACTTTCATCGGCCCCATCTACTATGGAGTCATCAGGAATATTGGGAATGCCAAGTAATTTTTCTTGAACCTGTTGCTCCCAAATTTGGATTTTATCATCCAACTCTTTGATAGAAATATTCAGCACCCGGACCTCTTCCATAATTTCGGATGCGTCTTGTCCCTTTTGCTTAAGCTGACCCACTTGTGCAGAAAGTTTCTTTTTTTTATTTTTTAGATTTTCTGACTGCTGCAGTCCTTCGCGCCGAGCCTCTTCAGGTATGAGTAGTTCATCCAGCTCTTTAAAATCTCCACCACGGCGTTTGAGACGGGTTTTCACAGCTTCTGGATTTTCGCGTATTAATTTTAAGTCGAGCATCAGTGTTGCTTTTTCATCCTTTTTTCAAGACCCAGCAGTTTCATTTTAAGAATGGCGGGGTATATATAACGACCTTCCAAGGCCGTGAACTGGTTGAAAGCTTCTTGCAGGTGTCCTTCTTCTTCCAGACAAGAGGCGACAATAAAATCCATGTCCTCTTTAAAACGGCTTTTTGAATATTCTAAATTAAAATGTCGGTATTGCTCCCTTGCTTCAGGACACCGGCTCAACGCATAAAGTATTTCTATTATTTTATATTTGGTTTCTTCTGCCCAGGAACTCTTGGGATAGTTTTCCAGCAGAATATTTAACTCTACCAAGGCTTGTTCGTAATTTTGCTTTTTATAGTAAATAGATGCGATGCGATACTGATGATTGCTGTTTTCATTTTTATCTGCATAATCATTGATTAAATTCTGATATTCAATGATGGCCTGATCGAAATCCTTTAAGCCAAATTCAGCGATCTCAGCAATATAATTTTGCGCGGGATAACCAAATGATCCGGCTCGGTTCATTTGCAGGACCTCCTGAAAATATACCAAAGCACGTTTACTATTATTCAAACTGAAGTGATGAATTTCACCGAGTCGAAATAAGGCTTCTTCTGCCTTGATGCCGGAGGGATTATTTTTTAGAACCTCATTGAACGTCTCAATGGCGCTGTGGTTCCGCCCTTGAATCCATTCTTCATTGGCTTTTTGCAGAAGCGGGTCCATCTTTTCTGAGCAGGAAACTAAAAAAACACAGCCCAGTAAAAAAAGCCCTGTCAACAATGAGGTCCAACCCTTTTTCGACGAAACCGGAGCCGAGGGTTTACCTTGGGTCTGAAGGTTCACTTCCATTAGCTGAGCGGTTTTATTCAACCAGTTTTTCAATGCTAACAACCTGATTGCCTTCTCGAACACCTACCAAGCGAACACCTTGAGTATTTCGGCCAATCAGAGAAATTTCATTGACTCGCATGCGCACAATATTTCCATCGGAGGTGATCACCAATAGCTGGTCTTCTTCATCCACCTGTTGCACACCCACCACCGATCCTATTTTTTCATTACAGCGAATCGTCATAACTCCTAATCCGCCGCGCCCTTGGATAGGATATTCTTCCATCAGCGTTCGTTTGCCATAGCCTTTTGACGTTACGGTCAAGAGTTTGTTGCCTGGTTTGACTATTTCAGCCCCAACCACATAGTCACTGTCTTTGAGGCGAATGCCTCGAACGCCTCGACCTGTTCGGCCAATGGGACGCACTTCTTGTTCTGGGAAACGAATGGAAAAGCCTTTTTGGGTTGCGAGTAAAATTTCGCTTTCTCCATCGCATAGTTCTGCACCGATGACCCGGTCTCCATCGTCAATGGTCAGACCAATGATTCCCCCCTGACGTGGTTTGCTATAAGCCATTAAGGAAGTTTTTTTGACAATACCCCGTTCGGTGGCCACCATTACAAACTTGCCCTCTTCAAATTCTTTGATCGACAGGATACTGGCAATGGTTTCTCCCGGCTGAAGTCGCAAGAGATTGGCAATCGATTTTCCTTTCGCAATGCGGCTCACATCGGGAATTGAAAAGACTCTCAACCAGTGAATTTTGCCTATACTGGTAAATACCAGAAGATGGTTGAGTGTTGATGCGATGAATAGTTTTTCAACCACATCTTCTTCTTTCAGGTTCATGCCGCGAATTCCTACACCGCCCCTTCTCTGGGCTCTGTAGTTATCAACCGTTTGGCGCTTGATATAACCGCCTCGGGTATAGACCACCACAACATCTTCGTCGGCTATGAGGTCTTCTATATCGATATCGCCTTCATCACTTTCGGCAATTTCTGTTCTGCGCTCGCTACCATATTTTTCTCGGATTTCTATCAATTCTTCTTTGATGATGCCGAGCTTGATATCTTCGTGTGCAAGAATATTTAAGTATTCTTTAATGCGAACTCGGGTTTCTTCTAAATCTTCTATTATTTTTTGTCGTTCCAACCCCGTAAGACGCTGAAGACGCATTTCAAGAATTGCTTTGGCCTGAATCTCCGATAACCCGAACTCGGTCATCAACCCATTTCGTGCGCTGGCAGGGTCTTCTGCGTTTCGAATAAGTTGCACCACCGCATCGAGGTTATCAAGTGCTGTAGCCAAACCTTCGAGAATATGTTCTTTTTCGCGGGCCTTTTTTAAATCAAATTCAGTTCTGCGAGTCACCACTTCTTTGCGAAACAAAACGAAGTGATGAAAAAATTCCTTTAGGTTTAGAACTCTGGGTTGCTGGTTCACCAAAGCTAAAAGAATGACCCCGAAGGTATCTTGAAGCTGGGTATTTTTGTACAACGAGTTTAAGACAACCTGTCCCATGATCCCTTTTTTCAGTTCCACAACAACACGAATGCCGTCTCGGTCTGACTCGTCCCGCAAGTCTGAGATTCCTTCTAAACGTTTGTCTCGCACGAGTTCCGCAATTTTTTCTACCAGCTTCGCCTTATTGACCTGATACGGTAACTCGTTAATGATGATGCGTTCTCGATCCCCCTTGTCCATAGGTTCAATCGTGGCACGACCTCGAATTTTAATAATGCCTCGACCGGTTCGATATGCAGACCTTATTCCACTTCTTCCCTGAATTACTCCCCGGGTGGGGAAGTCGGGGCCTAAAACCAGATCCATCAGGTCTTCTACGGCACAGTCGGGGTTTTCGATGACATGGATCGCAGAATCGATAACTTCTATTAGATTATGAGGGGGAATATTGGTCGCCATTCCCACGGCGATTCCCGATGAACCGTTAACCAGTAGTTGTGGAAAACATGCTGGCAGAACAGAGGGTTCTTTCAGGGAGTCATCATAGTTGGGAGTAAACTGTACCGTATCCTTTTCTAGGTCACGTAGCAGTTCGCTAGTGATTTCTTCCATGCGGATTTCTGTATAACGCATAGCGGCGGCAGAATCTCCGTCTATGGAGCCAAAATTCCCCTGACCATCTACCAGCGGATACCTTTGAGAAAACTCCTGTGCCAGCCGTACGATTGTATCGTAAACCGCTTGGTCTCCGTGTGGGTGATATTTACCTATTACATCACCGACTATGCGGGCAGACTTTTTGTAGGGTTTGTTCCAGACGTTTCCAGTTTCATGCATCGCAAAGATAACGCGACGATGAACGGGCTTCAATCCATCCCGAATATCTGGCAAGGCGCGACCGATGATTACGCTCATCGCATAATCAAGGTACGAGCTTTTCATCTCATCATCTATATTGATCGGGTGGATCGTTTCCGGCATTCAAATACCTTTCTATACAATATTTTTCAAAAATGATTAAAGAGAATTCAACCGTTTGGGGAATCCGCTACACCTTTAATATTTAGCAATCCTTTTAGATATCTACGTTCCTGACTTGGAGTGCATTTTTCTGGATGAATGCACGCCGAGGTTCTACCTCTTCACCCATTAACGTGGTGAAAAGTTCTTCCGATGCCACCAGATCATCGGCTCGAACCTGCAATAGAATTCTAATTTCAGGATCCATGGTTGTTTCCCAAAGCTGTTCGGCGTTCATCTCTCCAAGACCTTTATAACGCTGAATATAAATTCCCTTTTTAGCTAAATCAAAAACCGCCTGCAATAAGGCGTGTTTAGTGTTGACCGTAACGCTTTCTCCGTTATTGTGTAAAACAAAAGGCGGATAATCGTTCATCTTGATCGGTTCATAGATTTCCATGATGTTTTTAATGATCACGGACTCAACAAACTCGGCATTAAATTTCAGCTGAAAATCTCGCCCATTATCGGAACCAAACATCACTATTTGGTAATTAGCTTTTTCTTCTTCAAATGCTAGCTGAAAATGAACGTCTTTCAGTTCTTTATTTAAATCTATCTTTTTGTAATCATGGGAGGTTTTAGCAAAAACTGAAGATGCTTCATCGTTATCTATTTCTATCAGATGTTCCTTCAGTTTGTTCTGGTTTTCACTATTCAGCTCTACGCTGTTCATGAATTGGACAGGTATATTCAAGTATTGCGATTTATACTGATATTTTTCTCGGCTTTCCTCGTCGATCAAACCATCAAGAATCTGGATAATTGTGGCCATCACCTGTTCCAGATTGGTAAATGTTTCTTTTTTTACATTCATCCCCACCAATACATTTAAAACAGATTTTGGAATATTGTTTCTCACTACCTGATTGAAACATTCCTCAAATCGGTATAAATCACTAATCAATTGGCTGAGTTCTCGGCCGAAGATCTTATCCTCATTTTTTTGCGTGGAGATTTCGAGTTTTTCAATGCCTTGTTCCATGAGAAACTGAAAGAGAGCCTTCTCGTCTTTTAAATAGTTTTCTTTTTTGCCTTTTTTTGCTTTAAAAAGCGGTGGTTGAGCAATATATAAATAACCTTTTTCAATCAACTGTGGCATTTGGCGAAAAAAGAAGGTGAGAAGCAGAGTTCTTATATGAGCTCCATCCACATCTGCATCGGTCATAATAATAATTTTATGATAACGCAGTTTTTCTATATTAAAATCCAACCCTATTCCCGTTCCCATTGCTGTGATAAGCATACGAATCTGTTCGCTGTTTATCATTTTTTCGGTGCGCGCTTTTTCCACATTGAGTATTTTCCCCCGCATTGGCAAAATAGCCTGATACCTTCTGTCACGGCCTTGTTTTGCAGTGCCTCCTGCAGAATCTCCCTCTACAATATAAAGTTCTGATGCGGCTGGGTCTTTTTCTGAACAATCTGCTAATTTACCCGGCAGAGAACTCACTTCCAGTGAGCTTTTTCTTCTCACTAGGTCTTTGGCTTTTTTTGCGGCTTCCCTTGCTTGCGCCGCACCGATGACTTTCGTTACAATTTTTTTTGCAATGTCTGGCTGTTCTTCAAAAAATTGACCCAACTGTTCATTGACGATTTGCTCAACAATGCCTTTTACATCAGTATTACCCAATTTTCCTTTTGTTTGCCCCTCAAACTGTGGATCAGGGATTTTAATACTGAGCACAAGAACCATCCCTTCTCGCGCATCATCTCCTGTTAATGCCACTCCCGTATTTTTTAATAAATTATTCTGACTGGCATAACTATTAATGGTTCGGGTCAGTGCTGATTTAAAACCACTCAAATGGGTTCCACCGTCTCGCGTATTGACATTATTCACGAAGGTAAAGACTTCCTCTGCATAACTATCGTTGTATTGCAGTGCCATCTCTAAATCACAACCTTCTTTGCTTCTTTCTATATAGATTGGCTTTTCATGGATCGTTTTTTTTGTTTTACTTAAATACTCTACGAAAGAAAAAATTCCCCCTTCAAACAGAAAATCATTATCCTTGCCATCTCTTTCATCGTGAATATGAATTTTCACGCCTTTATTAAGAAAAGCCAACTCTCGAAGACGGTTAGATAAAATCTCAAAACGAAAATTTAAATCTTCAAATATCTCGCTATCGGGTTTGAATATAATTTTTGTGCCCGATACTTGAGTCTTCCCACTCTCTTCCAAAGCTGTCAGTGGTTTTCCTTTGGCATATTTCTGGTTATAAACTTTCCCATCGCGCCATATTTCTAGGCTCAGCTCCTCTGACAAGGCATTTACCACAGACACCCCAACTCCATGCAAGCCCGCCGATACCTTATAAGTATCTTTATCAAACTTCCCACCTGCATGAAGAACGGTCATCACTACTTCTGCGGCAGTGATATTTCTGTCTGAATGCATGTCTACCGGGATACCGCGTCCATTATCAGATACCGTAACCGTTCCATTAATATGCAGAACGACTTCTATTTCTGAGCAAAAACCAGCAATGGCTTCATCAACACTATTATCCACCAACTCAAAAACTAAATGATGCAAGCCGTCAATGCCTGTTCCACCTATGTACATGGCTGGTCTTTTTCTAACAGCTTCTAGGCCTTCTAGAATTTTAATATTTGACGAATCGTACGCAGTGTTTTGAGGGGAATTCATATATATTAAATAATAACTTTAAAAGAATATTTATATTTATTTATAGTAGTAGCAGTAGGCTCTGTCAATATGTGGAAAAACTACCTAAACCTTTAATACTAAAGGTTTATTTCAACGAAGAAACTGTTATTTAAATTGCTATTTTTGAGCCCGGGTGGGGATTAAAATTACTCCACTGATTATACCTTATTTTGCCTGCTTTATTCATGTTTTTTTCACATGTTTTTAACAGGTTATGCTTTTTCAATGAGGTCCAAAATTTCCTGAATAGATATTTTTAAGTCATTGTTTTCTTTAATTAAATTAGATACTTTTTTATAGGAGAAAATAACGGTTGTGTGGTCTTTGCCACCAAACTGGCGACCGATTTCAGGGAGGGAGGATTTGGTGTGTTCACGGCATAAATACATGGCTATTTGCCGAGGCACGGAAATGTCTCGTGTGCGCCTTTTCGATTTAATATCTGACACTTTAATATCGTAGTATGCGGCCACAGTTTTTATTATGTTTGTGATCGTAAAATGTTTGTTTTTATCTAAAGTGAAGTCTTTTAGAACTTCTTTGGTGAGCTCTAGATTGAGTTCTCGATGCGTGAATGACGAAAAAGCAATGATTCGCAATAAAAACCCTTCTAGCTCTCGAATATTCGACTTTATGTTACTGGCAATGAAGATTGCGACATCCTGGGGAATGATTTTTTGATGAAACTCTGCCTTTTTGTACAAAATGGCGACTTTTGTTTCTAGGTCGGGGGGATTGATGTCGGTGACAAGGCCTGACTCAAAACGTGACCTCAACCGCTCCTCCATATTATGAATATCTTTGGGATATCGATCGCTTGATATCACCAGTTGTTTATGGGACTCGTAGAGAGCATTGAAAGTATAGAAAAACTCTTCCTGGGTTCTTTCTTTCCCGGCAATAAACTGAATATCATCCACAAGCAAAACATCTAAAGGTCGATATCTTTTACGAAAAAGAGGCATTTTGTCTTTTTTTATAGACTCTATGAGGTCTACGGTAAAGCTTTCGGCAGAAATATATCGGACACGTGAGCCAGGGTTGTTCTCATGAATTTGATTTCCGATGGCATGTAATAGGTGTGTTTTGCCCAGCCCGACCGACCCATATAAAAATAAAGGGTTATACGCCAATGCCGGATTGTTGGCCACGGCTAATGCGGCCGCATGCGCAAACTGGTTGCTCGACCCTACGATAAAGTTTGAAAAATTATATTTGGGGTTGAGTGATGATAATACCGGAGGAAACGAGACATGTTCTGGTTCAACCCTCACGGGTTCTGTCTTTTGAACGGGTGGAGTTTGTTTTTCCGACTCTATGCAAAAATCGACAAGAACAGGTCTTTCTGCTACCGACTTTAAAGTGGACTCTATCAGATCGCGATAGTTTTCGATGAGACATTTTCTATAAAACTGGTTTGGCACCGCAATGGTCATGAGACCATCATCAAAGGCTCTCGGGTAGATCGGTGAGAACCATGTGGAGTAACTTTCAGGGAGTATTTGCTCCTCGATTTTCTCCAAACATCTTTTCCAAAGAGTTTCTTTGGCTTCCATAATTTTCGGAAACGGGTAGTGAGTTATAGGGGGGATTCGGCGTTCAATATATAAAATGCCCAGCACAAAAGCAACCGCTAAAATTCTCTACTAAGAGCAGCGGTCCTAAGCAGCTTGATTAACAATTAATTTGGAACAAATTTTTTTCCTCCTTCTTTCTGCCTAAGAATCCGTCTACGACCGCAGGATTTTGTCTGTACTTACTTTTTAAAGAATAAAGTTCTCATAGTTCCAGAGAGTTAGAAGAATAATAGCTTGTTCCCAATTACATAGTTAAGAGGGTTTGTTTGGGAGCCTTTAAGAATATATGTCAGCGGTTTTTTTAGTAAGTTATTTACTTGAGAAGCTTATTTCTTTCCAAGCTTTTGTGCACAAGGCTTTTCCCTACCTTAAGAAAAGACCGGGTAACACCGGTCTTTTCTCCCCCCCCCCAAAAAAATTTAAATACATTAAATATTAACTGGAGATAGGTGGGTATGAGTTGGCTGAATGGAAAAAAGACATTTATTATTTCTGCCTTTATGGCAATGGCTTCGTTGGTAAATTTGATAACGGGCGATTTATCGCTGGTGGCATTTGTGAGTAGTGACGCTATTTTGACTTTATTTGAAGCCTTTGGGTTTGCCATTTTGCGCACAGGTATTCAGCAAAGCCAGGAGGCGGTCACTCGGCAAATTGTCAAAAATATTCACTTTCCTCATCATTTGACGAAGAAGCCCTTCCAAAAATATCGAGCCGGCTTTTGAGCACCGTAAAAGGAGTTTAGTTTAATAATAATCGTTAACTATAGACCTTCCTCGGGCTTTTTTATAATGGGTATGTTCCTTATTATATGTGGCATATTTGTTTGGCCTTGAAAACGGGTCTTTTTTTATTGTAGGAGATGGATATGGAAGAGATAAAACGGCTGATTGAGGAGCTCAACCGTGCTTTTATGGAACATAAATCTAAAAACGACCAACGTTTGGCTGAAATTTAGAAAAAAGGGTATGCAGATCCCATTCTTGAGGAACAGGTAGAAACGATATTTGAGCGACCGGGTTTTGGGAACCATTCTTATGATGATGCCGACTCAATGGGCACACGGCTTTTATTGTTCACCTTGCTTTTGAGGTTGAATATGCGCGTCGCAGAATACAATTTACCGATGCGGTCAGTGAAAATATTCTTGG
>Ga0233449_1003483_pt1 | contig 11449 bp, 10 predicted proteins | sample SI_124_October20_FD_183012 | JGI IMG/M metagenome (GOLD analysis project Ga0233449, IMG submission 183012) | Seawater microbial communities from Saanich Inlet, British Columbia, Canada - SI_124_October2016_200_MG | ecosystem: Environmental > Aquatic > Marine > Inlet | place: Canada: British... | reverse complement strand
TGCGAGGGGCGGAGGAAGTTGGCTGGTGGCAAAATGGGTTGCTTCAACCAATGCGGTTGCATCGACTGCAATCGGAATTTTCTCACCACCACTACCACCACTAGGGCGTTGCAACATTATCAGGCCAGCAAACAATAGCATCATAGCCATGCCTTGTAGGAATAATGCCGGCTCCTCAACCTGCCATGCCGGCTCTTGGGAAATTAGTGCAAACCATGGGGTGGTTTGTGTTGGTCCTTCACCGTTTAGATGGGCTCGCCATTCTATTTTCCCCGCATTGACTGCTGCAGGCAGGGTGAATTCACCTTCGCTCACATTGAGACTTTGGGGGGCTCCGCCTTCAGTACGCCACTCAATGAAAAATGAATCAACATCATCTGTCACCAATTCAATTGTGGTTTCTTCACCTAATGAGCGAGTTGAGGGGGGTGTGAAATCAGAGGATAAACGCGGGAGGTTTTCTGGTGGCTCAACTACCGAGAGGGAAATTGTCGGTGAATTGCCATGCTCGGGTTGTGATGTGCCACCATGATGGATGCTAGCTAGCAATTCGTAATTGCCTGCTACCGGTGCCCTAAGCGTCCAAGTGAAGGTAATATTTGCTGCCGAACGGGCGACCGATTTCTCAACGTAATTATTGGCTCCGCCATTGGGGTCAGCGACAATTTCCCAACCTTCATGGGCAGGGGTATCTTTGGCCCCTCGGTCATTGATTAAAAGGAATACTCCAAGCATTCTTTGATTGGATAATTGGGGGTTTTCGACCACTACATCAACCGTTGTCAATAATCCAGCCCAAACTTGCTGTTGCGCAACCACTGAAACTACCGCTGCACTAGTGACGTTTTGTCCAGCATCGCCATGGCACGACCCTCCACATTGTTGTGATTGGATACTATCTCCTTCACCGCCCGGATTAGCCGTTGAAAGCGAAGCGGTACAAATTAACAAAATTAAGGCGAGGACAAAGCGATGTCGCATTCAATCCCTCCTTGGGATGAAGGCTGAGGCAATACCGGCTCCGCCAGCAAGTATCATTATCAAGCCAAAAATTGTGCCAAATCCGGCCTCTGGTCCAGCGGCTTCCGCCACATCATCAACGGTCAATTCTGCAGTTGTAATTGGCCCTGAAGCGACTACGGTTTCATCGACGATAGGATGGACTTGATACTGATGTATTCCGACTATTGTTGGTAAGTCAGTCCAAGTATTGCTGGATGTTTGACCTAGGCTGATTCCGTCCCGATACACTGCCCAATTCTCAGCACTACCTTCCCAAGTTATCACAATACTGTTGCCGATTTTTTCGGCTCGCAAATCATCAGCACTCGGTGGAGGTGATGCCGATAAAGAAATTGTCGTATTGGAACTTGCCCCATTATCGTCATAGACGACCAGTAGGACATCGGTTGAAGTCGAGGTTGGGGCAATGGAAATTTCAAGACCACCATATTCCTGCCCATCAATGACCCAAAGTGCATCGCTGATTACTCCATCAACATCTATCGAAGTGCTCGCCGACAATATTGTGGGCACACTAATCCAAGCCTCCGCCTCTGTAGTAATCTTGGCTTGAGGTTCAATGTTGGCAATGACATAGACTTGTGAGATTGTGAGGCCATCAATAGAACCATCATTAGGAGTGGCTAAAAGGGTCCAGACATCGCTTGGAGCCAAGCGGTCAGCAGGTACGCTGGTAACATTACCCAAATTAGTAGCAAACCCATTTTTCAACCACACATAGGTGATACTTACGTCATCGCCATCCAGATCATATGTGATAATTGTGGGGGTTAGATTTGACAGTGAATCTGGATTGAACGGTCCGGAAATTAGCAGCGCCGGTTGGGCGCTAATGACTGTGAATGAGGCTGACATAATATTGGAATAATCAAGACCATCCCAAACCCTAGCATCAATTCGAACGAAATCACCAATTGAATAATCAGCAAGTGCTGCGTTGAATGAGACGTTGTTCACATAAGTCGTCAAATCCAATTCAAGGGTGTCGTTGGGGTCGGCATCGGAAAATTGCCAATCAAGATTGTAATCAAGGGCCATGGTCGATTGATTGGTGTCTATGTTGAAACTTTCAAGGACTGGGGGTGAATTGACGATATTTGTCGTGGCAGAAGTAAGCCATTCCGACCATGCTTCGCCATCATGAACTCGGACTTTAACAGACCAAAGTTGGCTCTTGGCAGTATGAGAGGTGGGTAAGGTAGCGGCGGTTATTGTGGGATATTCAGTGCCATTCAAGAACCATATTACCTCGGCCGATTCTTCACTATCACCGGCATCGGCATCACTACTAGTCCAAATAGCCACCATAGCAGTCGAGGTGTTGATAGTTCCTGGTGAGATGCTTACTGAGGACATTACTGGGGCGGTATTAGAACTGCCAATAGTCACCGATTGAATCGAAAACCATTGACTGGCATCTAAGCCGTCACTCGCCATTATTTCAGCATACCATACATCGCCGCCGCGCACCGCTACACTTGGCACAGTCAACTCACCATCAAAGGAGGATATGCGGGCTCCGTCAACATACCAACGAGTGTCGGAAATGGCCGCTGAATCACCACTGTCAGCATCATTAATATTCACAGAAAGGGTGAGGTCGTCCCCCTCTAGTGGTTGAGTTGGGTAAATAGATGCAGAAGAAATAGTTGGAGCAGAATTGAGGATGGTCTTGGTATTCGAATCAACGGAAATGCCGAAATCTGCGCCATCAGAAGGAGTGACTGATGCATTCCAAATCTGACCTTTTGCTGTGCTGCCGGAGCCTACACTAGATTGGTCATTCAATGATGAAATTAATGCCCCGTCACGATACCAGCGAATTTGAGTTCCCGATTCGGCATCGTTTTCAGCATCGGAATATGAGTAAGATAGGGTCAGCGTATCAGTAGTTGCTGGATTTACTGGGCCGAGACTTAATGAGGATACACTCGGGGGTTGGTTAGCTTGCGTAGATTCTGTTGATTGGACCGAAGTACCACCTTTGCCATCACCAGTATTGGCGTTGTTATTATTGGCACCGATGACCATTAGGTCGAATGTCGCAGTGCCTGAACCCGATTGAGGGGCTGTCCAATCAACGGTCCAAGATGTCCCGCCGTTGCTTGAATGAGTAGCCGAATCGCCGGTGGAATTTACCTTTGCATAGGTGCTGGGATTAGAAAAAACGCCGATGTCAGCATCGAGCGAAAAACCTCCATGATTGTATGATGTAGAGGTCATGGCGATATTCAAAGTGTAACTTGCACCTGGGTTGTAAGAATTTGGAACGCCGGTAAAGGTGAATTGAACGCCACCTGCATAATGGCAAGAGCAACCGGTGCCACTGCCAAATTTACCGGTTTTTTTCCCCTCGATAGAGGCGGGAATTGTTGCCATTAAGAGCAAGATGGCCACGACCAATAATGTGCGTCTCATATTTTGGGGGTAATCTAAAGGGGTATCAATTTACCCCTGCATGGTCATATCCAAAATTGCTGATTATCCATACAAATATTAGAATTTTCATCCCATGTCAAGTGGTCTCCTTTGTATGGCGTTTGTTCAAGGAGGGTTCTTTGAACAGGATGCCGCCTCAATCTTTATTCCGCAGAAGTTTCTGGAACCATCATGGTTGAAATTCAATGTCCTCATTGTGATGAAGATATTGAATTAGATGATGGGGCCTCTGGATTATTTGATTGCCCGCATTGTGATGAGGAGTTTTCATGGAGTAGTGGAACCAAATGGTCATTGAATAATATTGTGAAATAGATGAACATTATTGCAGTGGTAATAATGGCCATTGGACTGGTTTGGTTCCTGATTATTTGGTTTATACTCCAACCAAGTGGATATGCGGGGTTGATCATTTTTTTACCAATTGGGATGATGATCCTAGGATTAACTGTATCTTACCTCTCCCTTCTCATCTGGATTATTGGGAAAAAGATTCGTGAAGAACCCGTTCACAAAGTCCTATTCTATTCCGCATTTGCACCATTAGTCATTTTTCTTATGATCATGTTTCTATCATAATAGTAGGTGGCTAATGCAAAGGATAGACCCTTGCTCAATATTTCCCGTCCTTCTTCTGCTTCTTCTTGAATTGCATCATTAAACCGCAATCACGGCACATCCAATGCTCAATCGCCGTTAATCCAACCAGTTGCTTTGGGAATTTACAGATAACATCTGGGGATTTACACTCGGGGCAAACTTTACTCCGTCTCATAGACAAGCCATTCCTTTTAAAGGGATAAACTCATCCATCAATATTCAGATGTTGAATTTCAAAAGGTATTTTCCTTCAGAGTTGTTGTTGAATATTTTTGCAATAATTATTCCTTTAGCAATTGCAATGAATCTTTTGGCAATTCTATGAAAACGCCGCCTTCCTCTAATATTGCAATACCTCTTGGACTAATACATCCATAGGTTGCACCAATAAAGCGAGTGACTATTTGCCCTTTGGGGTAATCTTTGCCCAGCCAATGATGTTCTTTGGCTAAAATATCTTTTATCACGATGTACTTTTCTGACATTATTATTGCCTCTAATAATTCTTAGGCGCCGGGTCTATAAGAACCCAATGATTAAAGAAGCTAAAATGAAAATGTAAAATCGATAACTTTCTCCCCGGGACGACTAAGTTTCGTCAAGGGTAATGTCAATGATTGGCTTGGTCACCACTGGGGCTTATTGAAAGCCTTAGGGTTGGCTACCTTCTCAATTTCCCGATTCCAAACGAGTTCACCGATGTCTCCATAAACATCTCCAAAAGGATCAACTTCCTCTGGTTCAGGTCTACTGTCCATATATGACTTAACCCGCTCACGGAGTTCTGGTTTGAACCTCCAATAGTGAATTCTCCATTCGCGTCCATCCCAAAGAGTAGTTTCTTCTGATTCAGTAGTTAAGAGGTCATAATCTTGAAACATGTAGAATAGGTTACGGTCAGTTGGCTCAAGTGCATTGTCAATAATGCGCTCATAAAAACCGAAGAATCCAAGTGCGTGTTCTGCCATGCCGCTGGCGACATCATCCTCCATTTCCATATCAATATGCTGGCGTATTGCAAGCGTAAGTTCTGCCATAGACATTCCCATTTTTATCCCCCATTTATTGCGCTCCGTTACCGTCTGGTCAAGGTGCGCTATGTACTATTTGTTTGTATTTCATCCCTTATGAACCATGTGGTAAAAATAGCCCTTTTTCGCCCTTTATTGGATTTTTACGGCATCTTTTCAAGGGCGAATCCCCGCCTATGTCTGTGTCAGAAGAGTTTGAAGAGGGCGCCTTCTTGGGCATTCGGGGTTGTAGGACTTCATTTGCCGCAGATTTTGCAGTTCTTTCTATTCCTTATGAACTCACAACTTCATACGGTCAAGGAACTGAAAATGGCCCTGCTGCGGCCATTAGCGCAAGTGCGCAAGTCGAGTTGTATGATGAGTTGTTGACCAATGAATTACCTTGCGGCGCCAAAATTTTCACTGCTCCTCCTTGGGATGGAGAGGGGGATAATCTCAAAGAGCAACAAAAAGGAATATCAACTTATGTTGGAAGTAATGTTGAAGGTGGTGCATTTCCAATAATATTTGGTGGTGAACACGGAATCCTACCAGCAGTACTCTCTGGTGTGAAAAATCATGAATTGCTATTAGGCGATTTGTCTAAATTGACTTTGGTTCAAATCGATGCGCATGCAGATTTACGTGATGAATTGGGTGGCGAGCCAATGAGTCATGCTTGTGCGGCTCGTCGCTCATTAGATTTGGGTGTTGGAAAATTAATGCAACTTGGAGTAAGGGCTTATTGTCGAGAGGAAAAGGAGTTTATTGATTTGGATTCAAGAGTAACTACTTGGTTTGCGCGTGATGTACTTTCCTTGGCTAACTCAAGTGAGAAGTGGGAAGGATGGCTTACTGCATTGCAAAGCATAGAAGGCCCTGTTTGGTTGACCATTGATGTGGATGGGCTAGACCCTTGTTATGTGCCAAGTACAGGAACTCCGGTCCCAGGGGGTCTTTCTTTTTGGCAAGTGATTGAAACAATAGAGAAATTGTTTTCAAGCCAATCTGCACTAGTACTTGGCGTTGATATCAATGAAATTGTCCCTGACCAAAATAATCACATTACTGAGTTCACTGCAGCAATGTTGGCAAAAAAGGTTGTCGCTGCACATATAGCAAATAGTCTCACACCCGATACAGAAGCGGATGTAAATGAAGCTTAACTGCATGAGGTGAAAAGATGAATCCACGCCCACTTGGACCTCAAGGAATTCATGAAATGCTTGACATTAGTGGTTTTGAGATTCCTCCGGAAGTTGGTGATGAAGGAGTTTGGATGCTCGCCCTTCTCCGCCAAGCAGTTGCCCAAAGTGGTGCTCGAGAAGTACATCATCATGTTGAATCATTTGATGGGAGCATTAGTCCGAAGGGTTTTGCTGCGGTAGTATTGTTGGATGAAAGCCATGTAAGTGGGCATTGTTATAGTGATTTAGGAATTGTTGCTATTGATGCCTTTACCTGCGGGGGAACGGACCCGAAGGTCATAACTGAATATTTGCTGAAAGAACTTCGGGCGGCCATCCCTTCCTTGCATGTTGAGCAGAGTCAGCGCGTGTCGCGTTTCCTTTCTACTAGTGCCGGAGATAATAATGCAAATACAGAGCAAGTAATGGGGGCTTCAAGATCTAGCGAAAGCATTCGGGACTTTATCGAAGAGCATTATAGACATTTTAATGCAGGTTCCTTATCTGATGCAATAGTATCTCTTAGAGGTTTTTTAGCGGGCGATGGTAAATTGTTAATCACCCTTGCAGGGGCGATGAGTACTGCAGAAATAGGGCGGAGTCTAGCACCTCTTATTCGTGCTGGAAAGGTTGCAGGGATTTGTACGACTGGCGCCAATCTTGAGGAAGATATTTTCAATTTAATTGCTCATGACCATTACCAAAGAATCCCCAATTGGCGTTCCCTCACTGCAGAAGATGATGCTCAATTAGAGTCTCAAGGGATGAATAGGGTGACAGATACTTGTATCCCCGAAGAAGAAGCAATTAGGTTATTAGAAAATAGTCTATTATCTCAGTGGAGGGAAGCAAGTGAGAAAGAAGTAAGTTTCTTCCCTCATGAATATCTATTCCAAATATTAAATAATTCTGAAATAGGCTTCCAAGCCGACCCGCAGAATTCTTGGTTACTGGCAGCAGCAGAGGTAGGTCTGCCTATTTGGACTCCTGGTTGGGAGGATAGCACAACTGGAAACATATTCGCCGCCGCATGCCTACGGAATGAAGTAAACAAAAATGTAGTCAAAGGGGGAGTGGATGCAATGATTTCACTCACTGATTGGTATCGCCGAAATAGCCAAAGTCAGGGTAGTGGTGCTGGATTGCTACAAGTTGGAGGGGGAATTGCAGGTGATTTCCCAATCTGTGTCGTGCCTATGCTTCGCCAAGATTTGGGTGAAGATGTACCGCTTTGGAGTTGGTTCGCGCAGATTAGCGAAGCAACTACCTCCTACGGCGGATACTCTGGGGCTCCACCAAATGAGAAAATTTCATGGGGTAAATTGTCAATTGACACGCCTCGTTTTATGATTGAATCTGATGCAACAATCGTATTGCCCTTATTATTCACCGCCATTATAGAGTAATAGTAATCAATTCAAAATTTTGAAAATTGATTCTTACGCGGTGTTAGGAATATTGAGTAATTCACCGCCGCCCTCAATAAGAAGTTCTCATTGGGCTTGTATGATGGCACTTGTGGTATTCCTCGTTACCTTCCCAAATGAAGGTTCTGCGAAAACGATATCTCACTCAGTTATTGATGCAGGGCTTGCCGCTTGTATACTCCGTTCACCAGTTACTTCTGTGTTCAATTGGCAAGGGAAAATGGAAGAAGAATCTGAAATAATGCTGCTTTTTAAGGTGCCACAAGAAAGTGCTGAAGAATTGCGGGACCATATTGAAGATATACACCCATATGATAATCCTGCTATTTTAGAACTTGAAGCCAATGCAGGTCAATTGTATGAAGACTGGGCGAAGAAACAAACCAATCCAGTTTTCTCAGCAAAGGCCAATTCAAATAATAAAATGGGTGATACTATTTCCCAAGTATCGGATATATTTGGCGGTCAAAATCCTCATGTGGATGTGGAAGAAAGTGATATGTCTGAGGCTGAATCAATTGCATTCATTAAGGAATTAATGGAAGGCATGGATGAACTTGAAGAGATTGAGGATTTGTTGGCTGATACGGGGGAAGAGGGGGAGTCTGAAGTCAAAGAAAAACGAGGGTGGTTTTCGCTTGGCAAGAAGTAATTATTCCAATTTGTAGGAAAGCATAAATTGAAAATAAACGCACTCAAGGGTAGTTTGGAGGAAGATGGATGCAAACACGTCAACTTAGCGCCTTTCTCATGCTATTGATATTCAGTTTATCTTCTTGGAGTAGTATTTATTCACCTTCACAATTGGCTGAAGACGCTGCGGCTCAACAACCGGACATTACTCAAGAGCATTGGTACCATTCATGGGCAACAATAACTTATGATACCGCTCAATGGGCTAATAATCATCCTGAAATTGTCACTCGTATTTCTGCAGGAACGACTGTTCTCGGCCGCGACCAGTGGGTCGTGCGAATAAGTGATTGGTCAGTAGAGAATAAGTCTGATGGAAGCCCAAAGGAATTGGTTTACATCGATGGAGGGCACCATGGAAATGAGCATTTGGGCACCGAACTTGCTTTCTTAACCGCTGAATATTATATTGAAGAATGGTTGAGTGGAAATGAAGAAGTAATGGAAATATTAGGTAATACCGAGATTCACGTTTTGATAATGTTGAATGCAGACGGGAATGATATTGACAATCGCTGGAATACTAATGCAGTCGATTTAAACCGCAACTATGATCATCATTGGACAACTGAAGAATCTAGAAGCGGTAGTGGGCCTTTTAGTGAACCTGAAACAAGAAATAATGCCGATTATATGAATGAATATATGATTGATGCGGACCTTTATGTGACAATGCACACCGGTACTTGGATTCTTGCCTACCCGTGGGGTTTCACCGGTGATATGCCAAGTGATTATGAGATGTATGAGTACATTCGTGATACATTGCATGAAGAAGTTGACCCAGACCTCCCTGTTCGAAATGCAAATGCTGGAATTTATCCAACACATGGCACCTCAAGAGACTATGGCTATGGGGTGATGGGTTACCCTACATTTACCTTTGAAACTGACGATGAACAATTTTTGCCAGGCACTGTTGAATCACTTTCAGACAGACTTTCTGTTGAATTAGATGTGATGAAATATTTGATTTCAAATGTTTGGTTTTGGCGGGCTAGGCTTGAAGTAAGTAGCCTTGTAATGAGTGAAGATGAAATCCATCTTTCGGTCAATAATTTAGGTAGAGCATCTACCTCCAATGCCTCTTTACAATATGTTTCGCAATCTGGTGAAGTAGCATGGAACTCAACAAATTTCTCAGTAAATGCCAGCAATTCAACAATGGAGATACTTAATGCGGTGAATCTCACTATTGATGACGGCGGATATTTCCAATTATTTTATCAAAAGCGAGTCATTAATGCAGCAATTTGGGTTGCAGAACCTCTTGAGAACATTACAATTGAGATTGAAGAAAAAGAAGAAACCTCTTGGCTCGGCGTGTTTGGAATAATGGACCTATCTTCCTATCTACTAATTTGGCTACTTTGTGCAGTATATATTGAACGCAAAAACGAACGGGCTATAGATTGAAGTGCGGAACTCCCTCCCGTGGGGTGAGACACATGGAAATTACAGTCAGCAATATCGAACATGTTAACGGAACCTTGGTTCTGCCAATTAACAAAGGTGATGAGCACATCACCGATGACCGCCTTGGTGGTGTTGCACGAAGCCTACGCAACCAAATTGAATTGATTGTTAGTAGTGGCGATGCAACTGGCAAAAAAGGCGAAGTAATTACCCTGCATGCTGCTGATGGTAAAGCAGCAATAATTGGAATGGGTAAGGAATCAGAGCGCAATGAAAAGACTTGTCGAGATGCTGGAGCAAAATTCGTGGGCCAATACAAAAAGCGACATGGTGTTGAATTCACCATACGTTTCTTTGGCTGGAGTGAGGCTGAAATGGCCGCTTTTGCAGAGGGGATGATTCTACGCGATTACAAGTATGATAAATACAAATCCAAGGGTGAAGATGGTGAAGAAGATGTATCATTGAAAGCCATTTTGCAATGTGAAGAATCTTCAGTCAAAGCCTTAGGAAAATTAGTTTCAACCGCTGCTGCTGTTGCCACCGGAGTACATTTGGCAAGAGATTTAGGCAATTGTCCACCAAATGATCTCTTCCCAATGGCATATGCACACAATGCAGTAGAATGGGCCAAGGGCAAAGAGAATGTGCAAGTAAACATCATCTCATTTGAAGAAGCGAAAGAACTTGGGATGGGCGGACTTGTCGGCGTTGGAATGGGAAGTGACCGTAAACCATGTATGGTAATTTTTGAATTAAATCGTACAGTAGCTGGCCCCGCTCCAGTAATTGTTGGAAAGGGAATTACCTTTGATACCGGTGGCATTTCAATTAAACCAAGTCCAAGCATGGACGAAATGAAGTATGATATGCATGGGAGTGCAACAGTATTTGGATTAATTCAGGCTCTGCATGCAACCAATCACGAAGGTCGAGTAACTATCATTGCCTGTATGGCAGAAAATATGCCCGATGCCGGAGCACAACGCCCAGGTGATGTAATAACAACATATTCCGGTAAAACCGTTGAAGTGTTGAATACCGATGCTGAAGGACGCCTAGTTCTTGCAGATGGGTTGTGGAAGGCCGCTGATTACGACCCCTCATACATCATTGATCTCGCTACCTTAACCGGAGCATGCGTAGTTGCATTAGGTCATGAAGCAAGTGGACTTTGGTCAAATAATGATGACCTCCTTAACAATATCAAGGAAGCAGGAGAGGCTGTAGATGAAATCGCTTGGCCAATGCCGTTATTCCCTGCATTTGAAAAGGAAATGAAGGATTCCAAGATTGCTGATTTGAGAAATCTCGGTGCAGGGCGCTGGGGTGGATCAAATACCGCTGCTGCGTTCCTAAAACAATTCGTGCCAAGTAAAGGAGAAGGCGAAGATAAAGAGCAAATTCCTTGGGCACACATGGACATCGCGGGGACTGCATGGGGTGCTAAGAGTAATGCTTGTGTGGCACATGGGGCTACCGGTATCCACGTCCGGACGCTCCATCGCTTGATTACAAAGCAATGATATTTTTTCAAATGTCAACCATCTCATTCTTTGTGGATGAGGTAGGCTTGGCTTAGGATGGATTAATGGAGAGTTAGTATTCTCTCCAACCATGTTTACAAGATTTACAAGTAAGCATACGCGTTTCA
>Ga0233449_1003481_pt1 | contig 11453 bp, 10 predicted proteins | sample SI_124_October20_FD_183012 | JGI IMG/M metagenome (GOLD analysis project Ga0233449, IMG submission 183012) | Seawater microbial communities from Saanich Inlet, British Columbia, Canada - SI_124_October2016_200_MG | ecosystem: Environmental > Aquatic > Marine > Inlet | place: Canada: British... | reverse complement strand
CCATACTGGAGAAAATGCGCGGTCAGGAAACCCTGATTACATCGCGACAAGACCCCTATGTTCGAAGCCACCCGCTGACATCCGAACGTATCACCACCATGCGCGCCGCCATAGATAAAGCAGGACCCGGCAAGGATATCAGCCACTTTGAAACCATGCTGAGGCGTATGAAAGCCAAGATCTATGCCTATATGGAAGATCCGGACAGAACCTTCAGGCGCTATCCGCCCGAAGATCGTTCCTTCGCCGCGCGATATGGGCGCGCCATTGCCCTGCACCGCGAAGCCCGTACGGACGAAGCGCTTGTGCTTCTGGACGGTCTACAGGCAGAACAACCTCGTGATCCTTATATCCAGGAACTGAAGGGACAGTTTCTGTTCGAAAGCGGTCATGCGGCAAAGGCTGTGCCTGTGCTGATCAAGGCAGCAGAACTTTCGCCGGATGATTTTTTGATCCTGATGTTGTTGGGCCAGGCGGAAATCGCCAGTGAAAACCCGGCCATGACCCGGAATGCAATTGATCATCTGAAAGCAGCTGCCCGGCTGGAACCGCGTCTGCCAGCTATTTGGCGGCATCTCGCCATTGCCTTTGGCCGTAGTGGAAATATTCCACGTTCCTCCCTGGCCAGTGCTGAGTATTCCTTGTTAACAGGACGGCCAGCCGAGGCCCGTCATTTCGCCACCAAGGCCCAGGCTGGACTACCAGCCGGATCGCCGGATCATTTACGCGCCCAGGACATTCAGCGATCTGCGGGCAATGCCATCAAAAAACAACAGCGCCGGGCAAAGAAGAATTGAAAGCAGCACCATGACCAGCGGATACATCCTGGCCATTGACCAGGGCACCACCAGCAGCCGGGCCTTGCTGTTTGATCGCAGCGGTAATGTCGTACATGTGGCCCAGCGCGAGTTGCCTCAGATTTATCCACAATCCGGGCATGTTGAACATGACCCGGAGCAAATCTGGCGAGACACACTTGCGACCGCGCGAGAGGCCTTTGCCGCCGCGGGGGATCAGAAAGTCCACGCCATCGGCATTACCAATCAGCGCGAAACAACCTTGTTGTGGGATCGGGCGACGGGTGAAGTCCTGCACAATGCCATTGTCTGGCAGGACCGGCGCACCGCAGCGCGCTGCCAGACACTGCGCGACGAAGGCCACAGCGAACTGGTCACATCCCGAACCGGATTATTGCTGGACCCCTATTTTTCGGCCACAAAACTAATGTGGTTGCTGGACAATGTACCCGGTGCCCGACTGCGGGCGGAAAAAGGTGAACTGGCTTTTGGCACAATAGACAGTTTCCTGCTGTGGCGGCTGACAGATGGCAGGGTGCACGCAACAGACGCCACCAACGCCGCCAGGACCCAGTTGTTTGATATCCATCGGCAAGTTTGGGATGACGAGCTGCTGGCCTTGCATAATATACCCGCAAGCCTGCTGCCCGATGTCCGCGACAGCGCCGGAATGTTTGGTGAAACCGGCACAGACCTGTTTGGTGTACCGGTGCCGATCACAGGTATAGCCGGTGACCAGCAAGCCGCAACTTTTGGCCAGGCCGCGTTCCAGCCCGGCACCCTGAAAAGCACCTACGGCACCGGCTGTTTCGCCTTGTTGAATACAGGCGAAGAAGCCTTTACGTCGAACAACCAGCTTCTGACCACAGTGGCCTGGCGGCTTGATGGCAAGGTTACCTATGCCCTGGAAGGCAGTATTTTTGTCGCCGGTGCAGCGGTGCAGTGGTTGCGGGATGGTCTGAACTTTTTTACCGACAGCGGCGAAAGTGAAAAAATTGCGGCGGCCACTACTGGTACGGACGGTGTCTATATGGTGCCGGCGTTCACAGGCCTGGGCGCTCCCTGGTGGGATGCAGATGCCCGCGGGGCCCTGGTGGGCCTTAACCGGGACACAGGCATTGCAGAAATTACCAGAGCAGCGTTGGAAGCGGTTTGTTATCAAACCAGAGACTTGCTGGACGCCATGATAGCGGACGGTGCCCCCCTGCCCCCGACCTTGCGTGTCGATGGCGGTATGTCGAACAACAACTGGTGCATGCAGTTCCTGAGCAACATCCTGGATATTCCGGTTGAGCGACCGGTTATCACAGAAACAACGGCGCTGGGTGCAGCCTGCCTGGCCGGACTTGGTTGTGAATTTTACACCTCGATGGATCAGATTGCTGAACGCTGGCAGTGCGATCAGAGGTTTGAACCGGACATGGCCACTGACGTCCGGGATCGTTTGTATGCAGGCTGGCTGGACGCAGTCGGGCGCACCCGCAGCACGATTGCGAAAAAGTGACTTGCATCCGGCTTGTATCTGCGGCGGCCAGTCGTCATATTGCGCCTTAACTTTCCAAATCCTGCGGGAGATCTGTCTTGTTTTCGAACCTTGTTAAACTGGCTTTTGCGCTGTTCACGGCTGTCTTTGTGTTCTCGACGTCGGTTCATGCCGAAGAGGCCCTGACACCAGCACAGAAAAAAGCCGTTGAGGCGACGATCGAGAATTATATTCTTTCGCATCCGGAAATTATCGTCCAGGCGCTGCAACGCATGCAGGAGCGCGACAAAAGGGATAAGGAAAACCAGGTCATGGGTTTCCTTGAAAGCAAGAACGACAACATTCGCAATGATCCGAATTCCTATGTCGGCGGGAACCCTGACGGCGACGTCACCCTGGTGGAGTTTTTTGATTATCGCTGCGGTTATTGCAAGAAGTTCCATCCTGTCATGGAGGAGCTGTTGAAAACGGATAAGAACCTGCGGGTTGTCTACAAGGAATTCCCGATCCTTGGTCCTGATTCAATGTTGGCCAGTCAGGCCGCAATCGCCGCCCTGCTTCAGGATCGCAAGCTGTATCTGCCGTTTCATGTGGCCTTGATGGAAGCCAGGGGTAATCTGACGCAAGAGCGTATTCTCGATATAGCCGAAGAAATCGGGCTGGATTTGGGACGCCTGAAAAACAATCTACGATCCGCCAAGATCAAGGAGGTCGTCGCCGCGAATTATGAAATCGCACAAAATCTGGGGATCACAGGCACGCCCGGATTTGTGATCGGTGACACCGTGATTCCAGGTTACGTCAATGCAGATCAAATGCGCAGGTTAATCGCCGAAGCGCGATCAGGCTGCAAGACTTGCTAGGGTGTTTCCGAAGTAGACGGAACTGAACAGGATCAATCATAGGGACCGCGGTCAGTTGACAGCCACGCAAAAAGCAGGTGATCCTGCCATCTGCCGTTGATGCGCAAATACTTCCGCGCATAGCCTTCTTCCTTGAAGCCTATTTTACGAAGCAAATCCCGGCTGGGAATATTTTCCGGCACGCATGCCGCCTCAATCCGGTGCAGGCCCAGTTCCTCGAAGGAGAAACTGACAACAGCCTTGACCGCGTCGGTCATCAGGCCCTGCCTGGCATAGTTCTCCCCCATCCAGTAGCCCATGGAACAGGATTGGGAAACACCGCGATGAACATGACTGAGATTAACGCCGCCAACCAGCGCGCCATCCCCGCGACGAAATACAAAAAAGGAATATCCGACATCATCCCGGACGTCACGGGCATATCGTTTCAGGCGACGGCGAAAGGATGCTCGGGTAAGAACGTCTGATGGCCAGGTCGGCTCCCACGGGACCAGATAGGCACGGCTGTCGGAGCGCACTTGCTGCCAGGGTTCAAAGTCGCTGGCCCTGGGCGGGCGCAACCATACCTGGTCGCCATCAATTTTCAGGCCCTCGAATTGTTGGCCTATTGTACTCAGAAACGTACTTGCCACTCGCCTCTCTCCTGCCCCTCTCGACCCCGGTTAGCAAATGCTGATCACACCGGTGCGGGTTGCTTTGTTTTGCCGCTTCTACGATCAGGTCAGCGGAACCTGTTTGCGGTTATCTCCAGCGCCTCCAGTTTATTGATCGGTCCAAGAGCTGCAACCGTTAATGGCGTTTTTGTTATGCGCGCCGCCACCCGGCGCAGCGCTGCGGCATCGACCTTGTCGATCTCTTCCACCAGTTCAGACGGCGGAATAACCCGGCCAAAGACTTGCAATTGTCGTCCCAGATGTTCGGCCCGTGCACCAGCAGCCTCCAACCCCATCATAATACCAGCCTTGTGCTGGGCCCGGGCACGCGACGTTTCCTGTTCATTGATGTCCACGGCAGCCCGGTTAATTTCGTCACACAAAACCGGCACCAGTTCTTCGACGTCGCCCTGGGCTGTACCGGCATAAACACCGAAATTGCCGCTGTCGACGTAAGACGAGGAAAAGGCAAAAACCGAATAAGCCAGGCCACGGCGTTCACGTACTTCCTGAAACAACCGCGATGACATACCACCACCCAATACAGTTGCCAGGATTTGCGCAGCATAAAAATCATCATCGTCATAAGCCAGACCTTCAAAGCCCATCAGATAATGCACCTGTTCCAGGGCGCGTTCTTCATAATGCTGGCCACCCTGATATTGCGCTTTCAGAACCTGGTTGCCGCGATCCGACGGCAAACTGTCAAAAGCCTTCGTTGCCAGATCGACGAGTTGTTCATGATCTACACCACCGGCGGCGGCAAGCACCATGCCGGGTCCGCGATAATGCGTGCCCATATAATCCTGCAGGGTCGTCCGGGCAAACCGGGAAACATGTTCTTCCGTGCCCAGGATCGAACGCCCAAGAGGCTGGTCAGGATAGGCTGCCAACTGAAAATGTTCGAAGACCAGATCGTCCGGCGTGTCTTTTGTCTGGCCGATTTCCTGAATAATAACAGTACGTTCGCGTTCCAGTTCCTCGGCAGCAAATGTAGAATTCTGTAATATATCAGCAAGAATATCGACCGCCAGGGGCAAGTCATTTTTCAGGATCCGGGCAAAATAGGCCGTTTGCTCCCGCGAGGTATAGGCGTTCAGATGACCACCAACAGCCTCGATCTCTTCAGCAATCTGCAAGGCATTTCGGCGTTCGGTGCCTTTGAACGCCATGTGCTCGAGGACATGGGAAATACCATTGAGACTGGCATCTTCGTTGCGGGCACCAACATCAACCCAGACACCAACCGCCGCTGTTTCCAGCTCGGCCATGGGATCGGTCGCGATACGCAAACCATTGTCCAGGGTTGTGATTTGAACGGCCATTTCAGTTTTCCTGTGACGTGGTTTTTGCGTGGGCGCGGACTTTGGCCATGACGGCGCCCAGGTCATTCGGCAACACATCATAGCGTTCCGGGCGATCCATTAAATCGGCAAGGCGCGTTGGCAGGTCTGGCCTGACACCTGTTGCCTTTTCCACAGCGTCAGGGAATTTGGCCGTATGGGCTGTTGCCAGGCTGACCAGTGGCGAAGCCGGATTGCGCCTGACACGACGCGCGGCGGCGACACCAATGGCACTGTGAGGGTCAATAGCAACGCCGGTTGTTTCGGCAATTTGGCGAATAACGTCAAGAGTCTCCTCTTCACCAATCGCCAGACCTGTGAACAGTTTCTGGCTTTCGGCCAGACGGTCAGCATCAATATCAAATTCGCCGGACTGATCCAGCGCACCCATCAAGGCCCTGATCCGCGCACCGTCGCGGTCTTCCATATCAAACAACAAACGCTCGAAATTACTGGAAACCTGGATGTCCATACTGGGACTCATGGTCGGCGCAACCGTTCCCTTGGCATAGGATCCGGTCTGAAAAAACCGGGCCAGAATATCATTCCGGTTGGTCGCCACGATTAACTGATCAATGGGCAGGCCCATTTGACGGGCGCAATATCCGGCAAAGACATCGCCAAAATTTCCGGTCGGCACCGAGAACGTGATTTCCCGATGCGGAGATCCCAGGGAGACAGCGGCATGGAAATAATAAACGATCTGCGCCATAACCCGGGCCCAGTTTATCGAATTTACAGCAGACAATTTGATTTCATCGCGAAATTCATGGTTGTTGAACATGGCCTTGACCATGGCCTGGCAATCATCAAACGTGCCTTCGATGGCAATGTTGTGCACATTGGCAGACATCACCGTCGTCATCTGGCGCCGCTGTACTTCACTGACCCGACCCTTGGGATGCAGGATAAAAATATCGATGGCATCGCGGTCGCGGCAGGCTTCGATCGCGGCTGATCCGGTGTCCCCGGATGTCGCCCCGACGATCGTCGCCCGTGTTCCCCGATTGGTCAGCGTTCGATCCAGCAGTCGTCCCAGCAGTTGCAAGGCAAAGTCTTTGAACGCCAATGTTGGTCCGTGGAAAAGTTCCATCAGCCATTCATCGTGATCCAGTTGACGCAAAGGTGCGACCGCCTTGTGATCAAATACCGAATAAGCCTCGTTGATCAGGGTCGCGAATTCTGCTTCAGGGATTTCATCCCCGACGAATGGCGTCATCACGCGCAAGGCAAGTTCCGGGTAGGACAAGCCAGCCATCTCTGAAATCTCGGTCGCGGAAAATGTCGGCCAGGTCTCGGGCAGATAAAGGCCACCATCGCGCGCCAGGCCTGTTAAAAGGACATCTTCAAATCCAAGTGCGGGTGCATCGCCGCGGGTACTGATATATCGCAAAATCTGCTCTGTTTCATTAAGTATGGTCAAAGTCACGACGATCCGCCATCATATCGCCAATTCAGGTTATCCAAGGCAGATCACTGTCTGCTTTACACCAAAACCGGTTAAAACCAAAGTCCAACGGGTCCGACAAGCCTGGACGGTCTCTGGCAGGGGGAAAATCATCAAATGAAACTCTATATCAGCTATTTGTCGCCCTATGTCCGCAAGGTTCGTATGGTTGTTATCGAAAAAGGTTTGTCTGATCAGGTTGAGATGACGGAATCCGCACCATACGACAAACCGGACGAGCTTGTGACGGCCAATCCCCTCAGCAAGGTTCCAGCGCTGATCCGTGACGATGGCACCAGCCTGTTTGACAGCCCTGTGATTTGCGAATATCTCGACAGCCTGACAGACGTGAACCCGTTACTGCCTGCATCCGGCGAAGCCCGCTGGCAGGTACTTCGATTACTGGCGCTGTCGGATGGCATCACGGATGCAGCTTATCTTGCGACAATGGAACGCCGCCGCCCCGGGAATGAACAGTCAGACGACTGGGTCGCTGCCCAGCGCGGCAAAATTGCCCGTGGTCTGGATGCTCTGGAAAAAGACACACCGGCCATTGATGCGGCCATTAACCTTGGCGCATTGGGACTGGGTGCCGCCCTGGGTTATGTCGACTTGCGTCATGGAGACCTGAACTGGCGAGATACCCGGCCCGGCCTGGCGTCATGGTTTGAAGCCCTGTCGACCAGACAATCTTTCAGCGAAACTGTACCCCCTGCCTGAGCAGGTGAAAAAATCGATCAGGAGATCGGCTTTTATCCAACGGTATAGAGAGACGTTTCGGTTTCGTGGCCCTTGAGGGTCACATTCGTGACGTGACTGAATTCAACACCGGAATTCTCAGGCAACATATCCACCAGGTGACCGGAGACCAGGAAGTTTTTCTCTGCCGTTTTGCAATATTGTTCGATCCTGGCAGCGGTATTAATGGTATCGCCAAAATAGACAATTTCGTGTTTGTCATCGCCGCATTCAGCCGCCACAACAGAACCGGCGTGAAGACCAATGCGGAAATCGGGCACTGCACCAAACATGGCCTGATATTCATCGGCTTTTTGTGAAATCCGCTCCCGGATGCCCAGACAACAGCGGATGCAATCTGCGTCCTTGATACCTTGTCTGGTTGGCCACGTTACAACAACTTCATCACCGACATACCGATGCGTCTCTCCGCCATAGGCATTGGTTACCTGGGCCACATCGAAAAAGAACCTGGTAATCATGGACTGGGCGCCCAGATCGCCCATCTTGTCTGCAACCACCATCGATCCCACCATGTCGAGGAACATAAAAATCCTGTCCTCCTTTACGGGTTGGTGGTACCTGCCAAGAATCAGGTTCCGCAGGACGCGGCCACCGATGACCTGACGTACCGTCAAAATAAACTGAAATATCAAAGCGATAACGAAAGAAAAGGCGACATCACGCAGGAAGGTTTCCATCGCACCGTCGTCAGTGAAACGTTCTGGCACCATTATCAGTCCACCGATCACAAAGGCCGATACAATCACCAAAGTGTTGAGAACGGATCTCGCCAACAGCGCTTTGACAAACGGCATTCTGCGCAACCATTGTCCGGGAGAACCCTGCACATAAAACAATTCGAAGGTGCTGAAAAACAGACCGACCAACACGCCATGGGCGCCGAACACAAGGATATCTTTCTGGCTCAGGCTTTCTCCCGTATCAGCGACAATGGGTGCATAGCCACCGCCGACCACAGCGGAGATGAAGACGATTACAGCAAGGGTAAACAGTTTGCGTCGAAACCTGGGGTCCCATTTTTCAGATACGCTATTCGACATAACCAAACCTCCGCATACTTTACTGCCAGCCTTGCCTGGATAATCAATTCTGACTTCCCAGATAACGCCGGGTTAAATGGGCTTTGTAGATATCGATATCCAGGGGTTTCCCGGTCGCCTGGGTCATCAGATCCTGTGTTGACATCAGTGAGCCTTGCCCATGAACATTGGCGCGCAGCCACGACAATAAAGGTTCAAAATCGCCCTGTTCAAGCCCGGTAAGGACAGCCCCATTGTCGGATTGCGCTGCGTCAAAAAGCTGTGCGGCGGCGATTGCACCCAGGGTATAAGTCGGGAAATAGCCGAAGGCACCGCTGGGCCAGTGAATATCCTGCAAGACACCATCCCGATCGTCAGGTGGTGTCAGGCCAAGGCTCTTTTGCATGGCGTCGTTCCAGGCACCCGGCAGGTCAGCCACGGCAAGGTCGCCGGAAATCAGGTTTTTCTCCAGGCGATAGCGCAGGATCACATGGGCCGGATAGGTTACCTCGTCCGCATCAACCCGGATTAAACCAGGTGTTACACGACGATAAAGGCGCACCAGATTTTTAGTTTCCCAGGCTGATCCCGAACCAGAAAAGCTTTCACGAGCCAGGGGCGTCAGATAACGGACAAATTCTTCCGACCGGCAGGCCAGCATTTCGACAATCAACGACTGGCTTTCATGCATGGTCATGCCACGGGCTAACCCTACGGGTTGGTGGCGCCATTGTGCAGGCAATCCGCGCTCGTACAGGGCATGGCCGGTTTCATGCAAAACACCCATCAGGCTCTGGGTGAAATCGTCTTCGTAATAACGTGTCGTGATGCGCACATCATCTGGCACACCCCCGGTGAAAGGATGGTGGCTGACATCAAGCCGGCCAAAATCAAAATCAAAGCCCAGCTGGTGCATCAGACGTTCTGCCAGGGCGCGCTGATCAGCAACAGCAAACGATCCGACAAAGGACTGGGGCTGTTCGCCGTTGGCCTGAATATCCGTGACCTTTTGCAGAAATTCCGGCAGGAAAATATCAAGATCATCAAACAGCGGATCAATATCGGCACTGCGGGTGCCAGGATCAAATTCATCCAGCAAGGCATCATAGGGGGTAACGCCCAGAGCATCTGACTTGGCGGCAGCCACTTCCTGCACCAGCGACAACAGATCACTGAGCAAGGGTTGCAGCCTGGCAAAATCATTGTCCGGGCGGGCATCACGCCAAACCATTTCGCAGGCGGATGTAGCCTGACTAAGAGCTTCGACAAGATCGGAAGGTACGGCGTTGGCATGCCGCCACGTACGACGCATCTCGGTCAGGTTGGCCAGGTGCCAGTTGTCAAAGTCGTCCGGGTTTTTGTCAGCTTCCGCTTCTGCTTCCGACATTAATTCATCAAGCGAGGGATCAACCATCATCTCGTGACAAACCATGGACAAAGCTGTGATCTGATCGGCCCGGGCCGAAGCCCCGCCGGCAGGCATCATGGCGGCGGAATCCCAATGCAGGACCGCCAGGGCCCCGTTAAGATCGGTGAGACGCTTGAAGCGCCCTTCTACTTCTTTATACGATTTCATCATGAGCCAAGTTTAACCACATCAGTCCTGTTCGCGAAGTCGCCAGGCGAAAAGAGCGAAGATCATCATCAGGGCAGCAGCAAGGGCGAACCAGGTCAGCGCGTAGGACAGGTGGTTGTTCTTGAGGTCATAATGACTGAGGCCTGAGACCGGGTATTCTCCCGGCTTTGAGACCTGATCTGCTTCCAGAACCAGCGGCGGCACGTCGATTTTCAACACTTGCGCCATGGCCACAGGGTCAACCGAATACCACAATGATTTTTCCGGAACATTGTCAGGTGTAAAGTCGTTTCGACCTCTGGCCCCTAAGCGAACTACGCCGCTCAGCCGTTTGACCTCGCCCGCCTGTTTGTTTCCTTCAGCCAGCGCATCAAGTCTGTTCAGTGGCACCCAGCCTCTGTTCACAAGCACAAGCCCGCCACCTTCGCTGGTCGTTCTTTTCAAGGGCGTTATCACATCCACGCCACGCACCCCGTTATGATTGCGATTTTGCAGGTGTATGGCGCTGGCGTGCCGGAAGTGCCCGGTGACAAAAACCCGCCTGAAATTCATGGTCTGCAAATCATCCACAGCCGACGGCAACAAAACCGGATCGGCAACCAGTGCCGTCGCACGTTCGGCAATCAGTTGTTCTTTCCAGGCAAGCCGCTCCAGCTGCCAGAACCCCATGGTCAGCAGGATCAGAACAGCGGGGATGGTAAAAACAAGAGGCCAGATCAGGGGGCGGATGTTCATATCAGGTTATATTCAGGATCATTCAGAAGTGTTGCGGGAAGACGTATCATCCACCACACCAACACCTGCCTTGTGGTGAAATTGCAGGGAAATCAGCGTTGATTTGAAGACCCGCAACAGGATTATGGAGCCACCCAGAATAGTCGGAAACCACAATACGGGATGCACCCACAAAGGTGGGGAGAAAGCAAATTCGACCCAGAGGGCAAGGCCGACAATAACAAAGCCCAGGATCAGAATTACAAATACGGCTGGTCCGTCACCTGAATCTTCGGCACCCAGATCGAGGCCGCAAACTTCGCATTTGTCCGCCACATTCAGCAGGCCGGAATAAAGTTTCCCCTTTCCGCATCCGGGACACCGACAGGTGAATCCGGTACGAAAAGGGGAAATGATTTCAATATTCTGTTTAGACATTTTTTCCTGCTTCACAGGAATTGATGTCCGAGGCGATCAAGCCAGAAGGCTCAGCCACCCCACCAGTAAACGCCACAGAACAGGAACAGCCAGACGACATCAACAAAGTGCCAGTACCAGGCCGCGGCCTCAAAACCAAAGTGGTGATCAGGCTTGAAGTGGCCTTTGTAGGACCGCACCAGGCAAACCGCCAGGAAGATAGTTCCGATCAACACGTGAGCACCGTGGAAGCCGGTCGCCATGTAGAAGGTCGAGCTGTAGATACCATCGGCAAAACCAAATCCGGCGTGGGAATATTCATATGCCTGAACACCGGTGAAGATGGCACCCAGGATAATCGTAAGCCACAAGCCGTTGA
>Ga0233449_1003479_pt1 | contig 11459 bp, 9 predicted proteins | sample SI_124_October20_FD_183012 | JGI IMG/M metagenome (GOLD analysis project Ga0233449, IMG submission 183012) | Seawater microbial communities from Saanich Inlet, British Columbia, Canada - SI_124_October2016_200_MG | ecosystem: Environmental > Aquatic > Marine > Inlet | place: Canada: British... | reverse complement strand
CATTTTCATTATTATGTTTTGCTAATACATTTTAATAGTTACGTTACAATATTTACAATTGAGTTTTCCAATTCCGAAGTGGCTTTTATTTCTACAAACTTCTGCAATGAATCGGATCTCCACCTTAAAATAGGAATATCACCATCAAATCTGTTAACAAGGAGTACTGTGTTTGGGTCTAGTATATAATCTATATCTTTATCCTCGCCTGACAATATGACAGAACATCGTTCTTTAACGACATATCTGGCATTGATTAGGAACCTAACAGCTGATGACATTTGTATGATAAGTGTACTATATAATATGCATGAAAGTAAGTAACCCATTTAGAAAAAAAATCAAATTTATTTGAATGAAAATTGATTGATAAATGACCGTTTAATTGTTAATTTACAAGCGCGGCTCATAGCACATATTATGTGCTATAATAAGTGTTTCCAAATTAACAGCACACCAATGTGTTGTTAATTTACAAACGTATACAAATATAGGTTTCCAAATTAATAGCAAATATTTACTATTAATTTACAAGCGTATACAAATATAGGTTTCCAAATTAACAGCAAATATTTACTATTAATTTACAAGCGTATACAAATATAGGTTTCCAAATTAATAGCAAATATTTGCTATTAATTTACAAACGTATAATACTTCTGAGATAATTCGCAATAATCAGATGGTTTACTGCCAAAATAATTTTGAGCATTATCGATCATTATACCTAGACACATTGAGTTTAAACAAATATAATGATATACAGTATTTCCATACATATCTTTTGTTTCTAAGTTTGCTCCGATTCCTTTTAATACGTAAAAAATACTTTCCTTGTTGCTTTTTCCGGATATTATTATGGGAGTTTCAGAACGTGCATTGGGCATGTCTATTAGTTCTGGGCAACGTTTTAATGCAAATCGCAATATATCAGGACAATCATTATTACATAAATAATGTAAAAATGTGTTTCCGTCGTTGTCTGTTATCGTATAATCAAAATCATATCCTAAAATAATTTTAGCTATTTCAGGGTTATGTTTTGAATGATACATTATTGGAGTTTCTTTGCTATCATTAGTCATATTTGTCAGTTCTATTTTTATATTTAATATTAATTCTGCAAGATCTGAATAATTTCCGTTTGGTTTTAATAAATGAAGAATATTCATATTATCATCAGTCAATGTATCAATAATACTATTATCTATGTCATATATAAAATAAAATGATCTAACTTTACCATTTTCCAAAATATCTTTTAAGTAATTGATGGCAATGTTTGAGTCAATCTTAAAATTGGTATGTTGTATTAAATCTAAATTTTCTGACATTAAAATAATATAATATATCAAATGTGCATCAACAGAATTAGCTTTGATAATATTTATCATTATATCTTCAGAATTGTGTTTTATGATATTGTTAATTATTGATTTATTTATTTTGCATTTTGAAAAATGTATATAATCTATAAAATTTTTATAGTGGTCTTTTTTAATTAATTGTTCAATGATATATGCATCAATTTCTTCAATTGTATTAAATTTGTGTATGCCCAGTACATTTTCAATGTCCACATTATAATAACAATCCATTTTTTTTATGTAAGTGTAAATAGACTCATGACAGTCTTTTAATCCTATCATATCTGCATACAATACAGGATGTCTCTTAAAATGAATAGATCCTAAAAACATAATAATTTGCATTAATTGGTTTATTATAACTGGATGTTGAGTAGCCATTATTTTATCCAAGCAAAGTTCCATACATGTTTTGCCGTTGTATTGTTTTGCTAAATTTTTTTTTGAAACTTGATGCAATTCATCAATATCTACGTGATTAATAATTTTTACTGGATGAATTTTATCTTTGTCTTTCGATTGATAAATATCTAATGGATCATATGGTATGCTCAATACAGGATCACTAAATTTAGAATTTAACAAATGAAGATGTTTTTGAATTTCCATTAGGAACATTGAACTAACATAATATTTTTCATTACAATATCCAACTCGTTGCAAATAATTTTCTTGTAAAATTACGTGAGCGGGATGTTTGTACTGTTTTTTTAGTAAAGAAACTTTTATTGTATCGTCTTCAAATACATATTCTGTTTTTTTATTGGTGAAAATAGAAATATCTATGATATCGTTCCATAAATCATCACAACATCTAAATATTGATATTTCTTTTTTGATTTTCACTACTGAACTTTCCACTGATTCAATCAAACAACTTCTAACGTATGGGCCAGTTATAACAATACTGTCATTAATTTTTGCATACGCATCTCCAAATAATTTAGCACATATATCTTTCATGTTGTCTTTAAAATTTGGAAATAATTCTTCGTCAATTTCCCAGATATATACAAACGGATCGTTAATCATTGATGATTGTTTTCCATTTGATAATAATTTGTGAAGAGTATCTTCATAATTTTTTACAGAAGATGTTAATCTTTCATATTGGCCAGTTTTTATTATTGATGGAATATTTATACTTTGTATATCTAACTGTGTATTCATTATTGCGTTATCAATAAAATTCCTTATAAAATTAAAATGTGTTATTTACGCGTCATTAAAAAAATTGAAAGTATATCATCATTAAAAAAAATTGAAAGTATATCGTGGCTATTTATCCAAATAATATTTAAAATAGTACAGCAAAATGGATACTATCCATTATCCATATTATATATATCCCGGATATCCAGTGTCCGGATATACAGATATATCAACATATAATTTACAACTACTTAAACTAAACAATAAAATCAATACTTTAAAAAATGACGTTAACAATCGCACATTATTTCATTTAACGATAGGTGCATGTATGGAAGAATATTTACAACAATCATATACATCACCATCTTCTGAGTTACCACTTGCTGAAAATCGATATAAATTTCAATGGCAGCAGTTATTTCCGGATCATTTAAAGCAACATGCATTATCTGGTGGAAAAGTTATTCATGTCATAGTATCACCTACTAAATCGTTCAATATGCATGAATATGAGGAACCATTATTTGTCGCAGAAACTTTAGAATTTGACTGGATAACATTGGTGACAAATGATGAAATATCAATACACTCAAGAATATACGATATTCAAATATACATATATTGCACAATGATGCCATGTATTGATAATAGAAACAAATATATACGAGACACAATACAAAAAAATATATCAACTGGGCATGATTACGTAACAAAAATTACTCAAACTGATTATGACGTAGATTATATTATAAAATTTTACAACGACATGAAAAAATTATTTTCAGACATACAACAAAATAACGGAATTATAACATGCTTTTCATTTGCAGTTTTTTGTAACGGAGGTAATAAATCTCACATAAAAAATTTTGTAATGTTTGAACAACTGGTTACACATATTGATTGGAACAACATAAATATGTACATAGGAGAATGGTCATTCTACAGTGGAAGTTATATGATTGTGCCATATAAAAAATGTAAATTGTACGATTACATTGGATACGTAGATATAACAACTGTTACGAAAAGTGCAACTCAAGTAAATATGTTATGTACGATATGTAATGATGGATATAATTTATCAATTATCGCAACGTAATTATTTATTGTCGAATGCAATTATTTATTGTCGAATGCAATTATTTATTGTCGAATACCAAATCTAAATGTTGTTCTTTGGACCATACATCAATAACTGCATTTTTAAGAACTTCAAGCTGATCTATTAGTTTGTCATGTGTTGGATTTCTCATAAATTTAACAGATTTTAAATACTTATTTGGATTTTTATATTTGTTATTTAACGAAATCAATGCACGATATTCGTACTCTGCATCACCCACTGAAATAATATTCATTGAGTTGGATGTTTTTAGTTCATCCCGAACAACATCAGTAAATGCCATACGTTTCCATTCCATTGCACTACTACTAATTTTTTTATATCGTGCACGTGCTGAAATTATTTTTATCTTTTTTAATATAGCGTAAGTTCTAGGTAAAACAATGGATGAAACATCAACCCAGTTTAACATGGCATTTGTTACAATAACTACAGTTCCCATATCATTAACAATTTCTAATAATTTAAATAATACTCTATCTAATTCTTGAAAATAGTCTGTATATTGGTCACGTTCAGATGCTTTTAATAAATTTATTTTTCGCTTCATTACCCAATTTGTAGGAAATAATGTGTCATCCCAATCCAATATTATTAGAGTAGTTTGTTTTGTTATTTGCATTTATTATGTATATATTATAATTGTAAATAACTTTTTATTTAGCGCATTTATTCCACACATATCAGTTATTAATATATTAATCAAATATAATGGATACTTTGTTATTTATATATCTGTTGGCTCTATCAGATACTGATCGCGAGCTTGTTATTGCGAGTTCTTTAGCGGTGTCAGAATCAGCATGATCATGAATACTTAAATAATCAGTGGTTAATATAAGTTCCTTTTCAAGTTCTCCAGATTCTATAATGTCAAGTATATCACCTCCTTTGCTAATATATTTTTTGTATGCTGGCACATTGTCTTCATATCGCAAGTTATACGATTGCAATGTTTCAAGGAGCTCACATAGTCTGTCATTTTCTGATTGTTGTTTTTCTCGTAATTGAGTAATAATTTCGTCAACGGGAGGACTTCCATTATTTATATAAGATGCACATAATGCATTTTTATTGTAATTGTTTGAAAATAGTTTATAGTTTTTTAATTGGTCAACCAAATTATCAGTCCGCAATGTTTTTTTGGATGTAATGGTGGCAGTTGTTTTATATTTTTTTAAATCATTTCGTTTTACATACATGTATAACATTCCGCTTTTATGTTTCGAATGCATGCAAATATTAAGCGAATCAATAGATAAAGTGTAATATTCTGAAGATAATTTATTTAATTGTTGGGATATTTGACTATTTAATTGTTTAGATAATTGATTATTTACGTGTTGTTGAGTTGGTTTGTTGTGAGAAAAATAAATTTTTATAGAATTACACAATTTAACGCAATCAGTTGAGTCAATAATGATATTTGAATCGGCAAACATTTTTGTAAATGAAGTTTTTTTAAAACGTGCCAATAGTTCATAAATTTCATTAACAGCACTGTGTAAATCAACATATGCTTTAGTGTTTATACATTTAATACATGATATATTTTTGTTAATTAATATATCTGAATTATTCAGTTTAATAAAAATAGATGGATTGTTTATTTTTAGTATTGGTACATTGTATTTAATTATATTTTCACATGTAACACATTTTGTTGCTGAATTTTTACCATGATTCATAGATTGTATGTTATATATACAATCTATTTATATAAGCGCTACAACTGTGAGAGATTTATTATATAATTCTTTAATTTCTTATTATACATTATACTTAACAATGTTTCCTTCTGGTATAAATCCAATATTTTCACAAGGTATAAATCCTGTAAATTCGATAAATCCACTGGGTCCAATTGGTCAAATGGCACCAACACAAATAATGACTCCAGGATTACCGCAAATAATAGCACCACAAATGACAAATTTAACTGGTATGTTGACACCACCAATGACACCACCAAATATGTTAAATCAAAAAATACACTTTTTTGATAAACGCACAGGTCTTCCAATAAATGGCACTCCATTTAATGGAATGCCAATTAGTATTTTAAATCCAAATATTTCGCAGCATGTCACAGTGCAATATAAAAAAAATGGATTTGATGTTTCATTGACAGGAACTCAACCAAATATTAATCAAGTTGTTGCATCGTTGGATGAAGATAACGTTGAAGCTGCACAATCAGAAACTCAACCAACTGCAGATAGATTTGGTGCTCCAGTATACACAAATGTTATACCGGCGCCAACTTTGCCAAATCCAATTGGTCCATTTGGTACATTTACACCAAATGCAATGGTATATCCATCAACATCTGTACATTTATATGATCAAATGACAGGAAAACCAATAAAAACAATTAATACACAAATTGAACAGCATGTTACGATTGCATATAAAAGAAATGGATTTGATGTTACAATTACTGGATCTAATAGCAACATAAATTTAGTTACAAAATCGTTAGATGCAAATGAAACTATTGCTGAATCAACCGAAGGCGAAACAATTCATATGGATTCACGTGTCGGACCAACATCAAGAAATGTAAGAACTGTGAGACCAACAATTTCATCAACACGAGCTGATGTGAACGAAACAAAAGTAGAAAACTGGATAATGGTTAAATCACCTGCAAATTTAAGCAAATATTTATTGATATACAAACCTCGTGGTTTGGCATATTCTGGATCTGGTATTTTGTACATTGAAAAAAACTACAAAAACGAAGAAGGAAGAGAAGGTCCTGTGTTAATTTTGGGAAAAACCAACAGATTCAATCATATATTATATGAAGACATGGGCGGTGAAATAGATAAAGTTATTATGGAAGATTCTGAAAATGTCCCAATTGTGACGAATGCTATTAAAGAATCATGGGAAGAATCTAAATTGTTACTAAGCGTAGGGATTGATGCTGTTGACGTATCAAATTATGTTGATTTACAAGATGAAAAACACAGAGCATATTACAGATGTTATATTATATGCATTACAGGTACGGAAGATTCCGATTTGCAAGAAATGTTTACTGAAAATGACAATTCATTGCGAACTTTAAATGATATACCAATGGCATTTAATGAAACTACAGGAATCCAACGATTTTATTTGGAAGATGTTGTCAGTTCAATGCAACGAACTACACCAAGTTCATTTTTATTATGTAATGATGTTAATGGTAAGCCATTATTAATTAGAAATAGAACAGTTGATATAATTCGATTGGCAAGTTCGCAATCAAAAAATATAATTGAACAAGCGCAACAAAATTGCGTGACAGTAACATACGAACGAAAATCACCTGATGGTAAACCATTGAACACATTTGCTTAAACATTTAAACATTTAAACATTTAAAAAATCAAAACACAAAAAATTAACATAAAAATTGAATAATTAATTACGTTAAAATATTATTGTATATTAAAAATACAATAATAATAATAATGAATAAACTATTGCAACTTATTGAATTAGAGAGTAAATATAAAGAAGAAATTGCTGCTCCTCAAAATGTTGCATCAGATGGCACAAATAAATTTTACTGTACATTTCCATATCCGTATATGAATGGATGCTTACATTTGGGTCATGGATATACAATAACTGGTTGTGAATTTTCTGCAAGATATAACAAATCTAAAGGAAAGAATGTATTGTTTCCATTTGGATTTCATGGATCTGGAATGCCAATTGTGTCTGCCGCTAAAAGATTATGTGAAGAAGTAGACAGATATGAATTTGTTAATAAATTAAATAGTCTATCAAAAGACCAATTGGTTGACTTTGTAGATAAATTACCAGATAACGTTCAAATCAAAATATTATATAACATGAACGTTAATATGTGTGATATTTGTAAATTTATGGATTCCAGATATTGGGTGCCATATTTTACTAATGTCGCAATGGCTGACTTAAAAATGTTTGATGTATATGTTGACTTCAGTAGATCTTTTTATACAACAGACGCAAATCCATATTATAATTCATTTGTTACTTGGCAATTTGAACATTTAATTAATAGTGGATATGTTTACAGAGGTACTCGTAATATTATATATTCAATGAAAGATGATCAATCATGTGCAGATCACGATAGACAATTTGGAGAAGGTGTAAAACCTGTAACTACAAATGTCAACTTTGTTGATTCAACATTTTCACATAATGGTGAAATATTAGAATGTAAATTGCTTGTAACTACAAATACTGATAATATCTTGAAAAGTAATGATGTAAATAATATCATTATAAGTATGTGCAATCAATATAAAGTATTTAAGTTCATTGATAACGATAAGTTAGAAGATAAATTGTTTGTATGTAACGAATGTGCATATGACAATATTAGATTTCAATGTAAAGTGCAGTTTATAACAGACATATCGGCAAATGATATTATTTGTGATAATTTAATTACGATAAATAAAACGGCTTACTCGACAGGAACTGGATTTCACTATAAAGGATCATCAGTAGCAAATGCAGAAAATAATGATGTAATTCAATGTGATTTTAAGTATGATGAACCAGAATCTCAAGTGATTTCAAGATCTGGAGATGTGTGCATAGTGGCTAATGTGGATCAATGGTTAGTAAATTATAGTGATGAGCGAATTAATAAACCAACTAAAAAATATATAACAGAAAAATTAATTTTACAAAGTGATGCAGTCCGTAAATTATTTGAATATTATATTGATTGGTTAAATGAATGGCCATGTTCTCGAAGTTATGGACATGGAACATTTATTCCGAATACAACTGATATAATAGATTCATTATCAGATTCGACAATTTATATGGCATTTTACACGATATATAATCTAATAACTGAAATACCAAAAGAATTAGTCACAAGTAAACTGTGGGACAAAATTTTTTTGGATGCTGATAATGGATTTACTACAAATAATGAAACTTATGATAACATCGTAAACAAAATGATTACTGAGTTTAAATATTGGTATCCATTGGATTTACGTGTATCTGGTAAAGATTTAATAGGCAATCATTTATCAATGACTTTACTAAACCATAGCGCTATATGGAACGGTAATTATCCTAAAGAATATTTTGTAAACGGACATTTGTTGCTAAATGGTAAAAAAATGTCAAAATCAACGGGAAATTTTTTAACTATGCGCGATTGTATTGATAAATTTGGATCAAATGCAACGAGACTTGCGTTAGCAAATTCATTTGTTGATGAGACTAACGATGGCGATTTTAGAACAGAATTTGCAAATGCAGCAGTTGTTAAACTTCATGCAGAAATAGAAACGTTAAATCAGCTTATCATAAACAATAAAAGTAATACATCACATGACATGTGGGAAAAAATATTTCATTGTGAAATGATCACATATATGAAATTTGCCGATAAAGCATATGACGTAAAACGATACAGAGAAGTTATAACAAATTTTAACATGCTTATTGCATCACGTGATAAATATGTGAAGAGGTGCAAGAAAATAGCAAGAGAACCAAACTGGGATTTAATGATAACTTTTTATAATATTCTTACTACTGTAATGTATCCAATATGTCCATCATGGTGTGTTGAATTATGTAATATTATTGGCACAGAATTAACATTTTTCTGGAATTGCACAGATAACATAGAAATAAAATATATGTATTTTGATGATATACTAAATAATGCAATTACTGAATCACAAAAAAAATATACAAAAAGTACTATAAAAGAAAATAAAATTATAAATATAATAACGATCTCTAATTATTCAGATGAAGAGCTAGAGATACTGCGTAATTATAATAATATTGATGAATATCTGGAAAATATTAAACAACACAATAAACAAAAGTATGGAAAATATAAAAGTTTTGTTGTATATGTAAATAAAAATGTTTTGCGATATGGAATTGATTGGATTAATTGGGTAACAGAATCATTGTGTAATGAATTTGAGTTGCTGAATAAATGGCTAAATGTATTAACTTCGCATACATATAAAATAGAAACTGTTGCACCAAACGATCAAACAAAATTTAAATTTGGGCCAGGTAATCCAATAATTAAAATAATCCAATAATTAAAATAATCCAATAATTAAAATAATCCAATAATTAAAATAATCCAATAATTAAAATAATCCAATAATTAAAATAATCCAATAATTAAAATAATGCGCAATTAAATAATAATGCGTAAATAAATATTAATTTATTTAGATAGATAGTAATATACTATCGTATTTTCATTATTATGTCTGAAGGTAATTTAGTTAATATATTAGATTTATTAAAAACAACAACAGTAAAAAACACAACTGGATCATATCAAATACAATCAACTAAAAACAGTAACTCTGCAAATATTATATATATTGGAACGTATGATAATCCTCCTATACAACATATTCATACACTAATTCATCCGTTATTTAATAACGTATCATGTGAAATTATATCAGCACTAGTTCCATATTGTAATTTATCGTATGACACATTTACAATGATATCGATGATAATATCTGTAGATGATAATGTTGCTGCATCACTTGAATATTGTTTTCGACCAACAACCGAAATAAATAAAATGAATGAATTATCATGCAAAAATGTACATGTGAGCGATAAACAAAATAAATATGATGTGAATGGAACTTTTGAAATAATACTGAGGTATAAAAAAAATGAAATATATAAAAGTAATATTATTAAGAAATATGTGGAATATATAGGTAGTGAAGACTCAATTTATTTATTGACCTCAATATTATTAGAAGAAGATGTCGTCGAAAAATATATCAGAAAAAAAGAGCATTAATATAATCGAAGTATACACAGATGGATCATTTATGAAACGAACTGGAGTAAAATGTGGGTATGGTGTATATTTTCCTGGGAAGGAATTAAAAAATATATCAAAAAAATTTAAGAAAAAACCATTAACAAATCAACGAGCTGAGCTGTACGCTATATTAAAAGCGTTAAAAGTGATAAAGGAAAAACTATTTTTTAATGAAATACATATTTATACAGATTCTGAATATAGCATTAAAAGTTTAACAGAGTGGATAAAAGGATGGAAAAAAAATAATTGGAAAAGTTCAAAAGGAAAAGATGTTTTAAATCAGGATATAATAAAAAAAATAGATAAAATACTACAACAATATCCTCGGCAAATAAAATTTACGCATGTCAGATCACACACTGGTAAACAAGATCGTCATTCATTGGGCAACGAAGAAGCTGATAAACTTGCAGTTAATGGCGCATTAAAAAAATAATAAATACGCATAATTCAATGACAAATTACATTTTTGAACAATATATAAAAATTTGATAAATAATTTGGTAGATATTTGTATATTTTAACTAATGTTGGTTAAAATATATAACATTTATATATATAAATGTCACGCAAAAATTCGAATGATGAATATGTTGACGATACATTTAATAATGTTGTCAGCGTATCTATAGACGAGCCAGATAATTATGTGATGAATGTGATTAACGATGTTGAAAATGACAGTATTGAAAATGACAGTGTTGAAAATGACAGTGTTGAAAATACTGACAATATTCAATATGATCAAGATATTAATATCGTTCGCAATATTTTATCGGTTGGGTTATTTGGATGTCAATATTGCAATGAATCATTTTCAAATGATAGCACTCGAATATTTCACGAACAAATATGCACAGCCAATATGTTATTTAGTGATAATAATGATGACGTGAATGCAGATTTAAATATTAAACCGTTTAGTGATATAAATAAAACTATTAATGATGTGTTAAAAAATACA
>Ga0233449_1003473_pt1 | contig 11476 bp, 10 predicted proteins | sample SI_124_October20_FD_183012 | JGI IMG/M metagenome (GOLD analysis project Ga0233449, IMG submission 183012) | Seawater microbial communities from Saanich Inlet, British Columbia, Canada - SI_124_October2016_200_MG | ecosystem: Environmental > Aquatic > Marine > Inlet | place: Canada: British... | reverse complement strand
TATGGTTAAAGACCTAAACGACATGCTGGTCAGGAAAATCGCCGGTGAAGACCCCGGCTTTGACGAATTCATGGACAAGTATGGGGACATGTTTGGTGACACCCCTCCGTCCAATCTGGATGAGCTACTCGAGCAAATGCGGCAACAGATGGCAGCGACACAGTCTCTGTTCAATGCCATGAACCCGGACCAGCAACAGCAGTTGCAGGACATGATGCAGGGGAAGTTTGGCGACCCGGAACTCGAGAGTGGTCTGGCGAAGCTGTCCAAGGAACTCGATTTCCTTAACCCCCAGGGCAAACACTACAACTTCCTGGGTGATGAAGAGGTCGACCTTCTTGCCGCGATGGAGCTAATGAAGGAAATGACTGAGCTTGACCAACTCGAGCAGCAAATACAGCGCGCCCAGTACGACGGTAAAATGGATAACATCGATAGCGACAAGCTGAAGGAGCTTCTTGGTGACGAAGCTTTGGATAACCTCGATGAGATGAAGAAAATGCTCGAGATTCTGGAGGAAGCAGGCTATGTCAGCAAGGATGGCAACAAATCGGAACTGACGCCCAGGGGTACCAGAAGCCTGGGGCAAAAAGCACTGGTTGAGATTTATTCAAAACTGAAAAAACAGAACCTGGGTAATCACGCTACGCCGGAAGAAGGCCGGTTCGGCGAACGACTTGAAGAATCAAAGCCGTACGAATTCGGCGACCCCTTCCATCTGCATATGTCGCGAACCATCCGAAATGCCCTGGATCGGGAAGGTCCCGGATCGCCCGTTCAGCTTAAGACTGAGGATTTTGAAATTTATCGTAGCGAGCTGATTACCCAGACCGCTACAGTATTAATGGTTGATCTGTCCTGGTCGATGGCACTTCGAGGGTCCTTCCAGTCGGCTAAAAAAGTTGCCATGGCTTTGCATCATCTCATTTCCTCTGCGTATTCGCGGGACAGCCTGTATATCATCGGGTTTTCAGCTTACGCCAAGGAAATCAAAACTCACGACCTGCCCTACCTCCAGTACGACGACTACCTGCTTGGCACAAATATGGAACACGCGTTGATCCTCGCAGAAAAACTGCTGGCGAAACACCAACAGGGCACCCGGCAGATCATCATGATTACCGATGGCGAACCGACGGCGCACCTTGAAAATGGGCGCCCGGTATTCGCTTATCCTGCAACACCCACGACCATCGGCAAGACACTTCGCGCAGTCCGGAGCTGCACTACAAAAAACATTACGATTAACACCTTCATGCTCGACAAGAGTTACTACCTAAAGGCATTCGTCGAGCAAATGACTAAAATTAACGGTGGCAGGATCTTCTACGCCGAGCCTCAAAATCTGGGTGAATACATCCTGGTGGACTATGTACAGAATAAGAAAAAGAAACTGACTCGTCGCTAACTCCAAATAAAAGGAGACAGGGGATTAAAACGGCACGGTCGATTCGAAAGTCACAAGTTTTTTTGTTCCCGGATGATCAAACTGAATCTTGCTTGCATGCAGGCTAAGCCTGTCCCTCGCCTTGAAGGCTTCTTCATGAGCGTAAAGATCGCAGCCCAATATCGGATGGCCGATAGCCGATAGATGCAACCGAAGCTGATGACTCCTGCCTGTCACAGGCATTAATCTGACCCGGCTATAGCCCTCCCCGGCATCTATGACCTGATAGCGAGTCAGGGAAGCTTTACCCGAATCAAGATCAACGACCTGCAATGGGCGGTTGTCGGGATCTGCTCTTATCGGCAAATCGATCTCTCCTTCTTCATTGTCTAACTCACCGTGAACCAGCGCGATGTACTCTTTTTTGATGGTTCTTTCTCTGAATTGTCGATTCAGGTCACTGGTGGCTTCTTTGGACAGGGCAAGCATCATTAATCCTGAGGTATCCAGGTCCAGCCTGTGAACTGTCCGTACATCAGGGTGGTCAACAAGCATCCTATTAAGGACACAGTCTTTAACAATCCTGCCCGGCACACTTAGCAGCCCTGAAGGCTTGCAGACCACCAGTAAATGTTCGTCCGTAAACACCACTTGCACCGGGTCAAAACAGGGTTCAGGAATATGAAAGGTGTAATTGGTTTTTTCAGGAGGCAGCATGGTCGTATAGTGCCCGATTGACACTGAAAAATCCCAGGGAACCCATGGCTTCGAACGATGACGATCTGCGTTCCAATTGCAAAATTCAACAATTCGAAACCTGACCGACCTGGATGGTTTGTTATAGGAAGAATAAACCACATTTTCAGGTAGGCCGCCAAGTACCTCCGAGCCCTGAATATCTACGTGAATACTATTCTCGGTGAAAATCCACCTTAAGTGGCGAATTGCTGTTGGATAATGCCGAACCATCTGCTTTCTTTGCACGCTTCGCAGCCGCAAGATCAAGACCGCCCCCATCAGTAAGTAATGATTTTGACGAACATATGTTTAGCGAGGGCTATGCCAAGCCGGATCGATAGAAAAACATCACGAATAACGTCCACACGTTCTCCAATTAGTTCTACCCTATTGCAAAGACGATTGACTTGATGAGGTAGGGCACGAAGAGATCACCGCGTCCCCGGGTTTTAAGACTTACGGTGATCTTATTGCAGCGCTGGATTAGACCTCTTTGTTTTCTTTCACAGGAATGAGATTCCATTCCGCTACGCCCTTCTCTGGAGGCTCACCTCTGGCCAATCTTGATTTGTAGTCGGCGGGAGAGAGCGCTTTTTTGTAGGCAACTATGCCAGATTTTCGATCCGGGGCCGTTGGAACAACGACGATGGGAGAGGCGACTGCTTCGGCGGGGTAGCAGGCTAGTTTCTGTTCAGATGGTTTTTTTGATCTGAACTCCAGCTCCCGTTGATTGCTTCGCTTGGCTTCGATAATGTTGCCTTCATCGTCGGTATCCAGGTCCCACCACCATTTCTTTATGGGATTGATACGGCCGTTGCCGACCTTGTCATCAAGTTTAGCCATCCACTTGCGAGTAAATGGCAGATTCATTGCACTCCAGAGAAAAGGTCGCTCCTTGAAAACGCCTTCAAGGTTGTAGGGGCAGGTTTTCATGCAGCGGCCACACATGGAACCGGCGCTGTTAGTAATTCGATAGCGGCCGCATTTCTCCACATCAGGTTTCCATATCTCGTAGCCGTTAAACATAATTTTGTCGCCGAACGGTATGGCGGTTACTGGGCACTCGCGAGCGCATTTCAGGCACTTGTTGCAGAAATCCTGCAGGCCAAAATCAATTGGCATGTCTGGTTCAAGCGGCAGGTCTGTTGTCAGAATACCGGATTTGAATCGAGGGCCGACAAACGGGTTGAGAACCATTTCACCGATTCTCGGCATCTCACCCAATCCCGACAGCAGGTTCAGGGGGATGTGCAGCACATCCTGATCCATGACGCTGTGTCCTCTTGATGAGAATCCGAGACTTCGAAGATGGGTGCCTACAACGCCGCCAACCTCCAAGCTCATACATATAGGGGATGGGAGGTGTGGTTTAATCTAGTTATTCCCGAACAGGAATTAGAATGAAAAAAATATTTGCCGCCGCCCTATCTTTGCTGATCTCTTCTTCTGTATTTGCAGGCCATCATGAAGACCTCAACATAAAAGAAATAAAAACCACCTATCAGGCTTATGTAGATGATTTTATTAACAAAGACTTTGAAGCCATAGCTAACCACTTCCAAGCGCCTATGATGCAACGGACTGAAGAAGGAATGATTGTCTCAGATACCCCAGTAGCTATTTCTCAGCTCTACCGGAACTACATGGAGAATATTCAAGATGGGTACAAGTACAGCACTGTTAATCGCCTTGATGTGACTAGGCTATCTAGCTCTCTGTATTACGCGGATGCTGATTATTCAAGATTCAATTCAAAAAATGAATTGTTGCACCATGGGAGATCTATTTACTTTTTCAGTAATGCGGACGGAGGATGGAAAATATTTTCGATGGAAGAAGTAGAAAGAAAATAAGTGAGGTTAGTTCTTAGAACCCTGCATGAAGGATCTAGAAAATTTCACATCACGCTAAAAGAGCCTTTTGCGAAATGTAATATTTTGCAGATCCACCATTCTTCCAAACCCTGGTAGCGTTTAACCACTACTAGTCATGCGGCTCCACTCTTTGATCTCGCCTAAAAGCTTGTTTTCTCACCGAAATATTATTCGATGGCGAGTTAAAACCGGTTTGGCTACACCGCAAAAAAACGACATGAATTTACGGCCATTTCGCCGCTTTCAGCAGTGGCCACAAGTACTAACCGGGCCAGTTTTTTAAGGCCATCGTCAATCAGGCTGAGGAAGGAGGTGGCACGGGCAGACACTTTCAGAACGTTCGAATTGGCTGACGAAGCATTGGGGGAAACTCTATTAAATGTTCTGTATGTGGCGACATATGCGACTAAGCGAGTAGGAAACCTCATGCATTTCTATGGGACAATACGTATATTGTTAGCATCTAGAACGCTAATGTTACGCAACAAATGCCGTATTTCATTGCAGTGAATTTTTACGCAAGGGTACGCAGGCTGCACATAGTTGAGGTTAAAGACCTATTTCAAGAACCAATTCATATCGAAACACCAGTCCTCCGGATTTAAATTTCCCGAAAACCAACCCAGGGCCCAGTCAATGTAACCATGCCTGTCGGTTGAATCTGATGGCAAGGATTCCTGCAGGGCTCATCGAGTGACAGTGCGGTAAACGTCCGGTGATGTGTCGCGGCAGGATTCTACTGACACCCACTGCAAGCGGCGAGACGGTGCTCACTGAAAACGTGTCGTTGATACCAATATCTTTAAGGGCAAGGCAACGAGTTTCCGGTTACCCCGGCACTTTACTCCGCCCCCTGTAATTTGAGGCGGTTTGTTAATCCTGTGTACCTAGACTCTGAAATAGATCGATCATAGGCTGTTGATTCAAGCCAATAACCCCTTGCCCTGGTCGATCAAGGTCATAAATAAGCTGTATAACCAGAGCGAAGGTTAGTGCAAGGCCCAGCTGGGCAGGCGCGCTTCTTCGCCCTGACATCCCGAACTGAAGCCCAACCACTATCATCGAAATAATAGAAACCAGCGTTACTATCACCCATACAAAAGTAGGGATTCGAAATTGAGCGCCGTATGCGACCCGCCTGGTTTGCATTCTGAACACCTCGGTCAGGCCCTCGGAAAACAGCGCATGAATATCGTTCTGGTCAATGGCCGCCAGTACTTCAGCTTCGGACCATAGAAGCTCCTGTAACGTTTTTGCCCTAACCTGCAGCGACTGCAATTTTTCCTGATCGCCGTAGACATCTGCCATGCCGATACGAATTTCAATGTAGTCACGTAATAACACTCGTGTTTCAGTTCGATACGGTTCTTGAACGAGTCCAGCTCGCTGGTATGCAGTCCGCAACGCGGTAACGTCATCGAGCAACGCTTCGCGACTCGCATCATACCTTCCAATTGCCGACCCAAAGGTTAGCGCAATCACAAAGGCCAGTAATGCCAGAATGGCGCCTACTACTGTTCCAATGGCTCCCTCTGATTCTTCGCCAATGAGTCTGCGCCGACGGCGACCAAGCGCTTGACCACACTCCATTGCCAGTATCGTAATCAGTACCATCAACAGAAAAAACGCCCAGGGAGGAATGGCATCAAGTGGGCTTTTTTTATTAGTCTCGCTCAGGCTAATTTCACGCGCGGATGGCATGATGACCTTTAGCACTTCTAGCTGAGAGCTTTCTATATAAGTCATAGCACTCACGAGAGTCGCCTGATCAACAAAATCGCGCATTGGCATTCGGACGGATGATCGCTCTTGCTCTTGCTTCCAAATTACACCCTGCTCGAGAGTGGCAACGTTCTTTTCTGTTAGTCGTAAACTGACGTCACCGACGGACTGAACACCGAAATTTGTATCGAACCTGGCTGCTGAGTCAAGTGAAGCGGGTGTGTAACCTAGTTGTGAATCATCGATATACCATTGCCTTACTCTTTCCGAGTGTTGTGAAAAATACTCCCACGACTGGGATATCGCAACGAGCAACCGTGCTGCTGCTTCCGGACGCTCTGACATAAACTCTTCTGAAAATGAGATGACTCCAATGGTCGGAGTTGCGTCCAAAGCGCGTGCTAGCTTTCCAAGCTCGAAAAGCGATGTGCTCGGCTCCCAAACAACAACTGCGTCTATATCACCCCATTTTTCGCCACCACCTGCCGTCACTAAATCTTGGATATCAAGGATATCCATATTCACATTTTTAACGTCTTGATTAGGATCCAGTCCTGCTGCCAGCTGCCATAAAAAAGCTTCGCGATGCGCGATCGAGCCAAACGAGCTTGCAACAGTCTTGCCCCGGAGATCCTCAAACCCCGCTATCGGTGAGCCAACAGGAACCATCATAGCAACCCGATCGTAATTCATGCGTCCTACGATCTTCCAGGTGCCACTGGCGGAAACGAGGTTGATTGCAGGCTGGTCACCAGAAAAAACGACATCAAGTTTTCCCCCCAGCGCCGCTGCGATCTGCGGTTTACCATAGCTGTAAGGTATAAAAGTTGGGATCAGACCATGTTGCTCGAGTACATCTGTACGCTTGAGAACCTGCACGATCTGTCCCTGGGTCGATGAAGGTACCTGCCAGCCGATACGCACCGGAGTCAGGTCCCGTTCTACCTGAGAGGCTGCGCTATAACCCGAAGTAGCAGCCAAAAAAACGATTATTGCTGCGGTAACAATATTGCTGATGTACTTAAAATTCATCGAATCAAACCCTTAATGCTCCCGCCTCAACTACCCGAGTTTGATCGTTAGTCTACCCAGCTTTCGTGAGTAAACAAATGAACAACAGGGTCGGAGTAATGAACAACTGGGTCGGCTTGATTACCGCGGGTAAAGTACCGGAGTAAACGCACCAATTTCCCAACATTTATTCTATGCATGCCCTATGAAGATACTTTTGTATTCTTGGCAAAACACGCTTTATATCGCCTATTCTCCATGCTTTGAATAACTCGCTATAATTGAATCTTAGTGAAATTTCTCATGTTCGTCACTTAACACTAGTTATGCATTTCACTTTCACTTAGTTCAAGTTCTCTTGCATCAACCATCGTCTCAGCTAATCGAGGCAAGCCTCCAAACCAGGCCAGTGCTCAGACTTCCATAGCTTTGAGCGAATCATATACTTTGAGCAGTGAAAGAAAGCTTCATTAACATCAACAACGATCACGAGTTCGGGACTTCGACCATTAACAGACATTGAATCCCGCAAGGCCGTATCGCCTACGATACTTGCTGTACCGCTTACATGGAGCGTCTCAGTCTTTCCCGCTATCAAGAAGATCAAACCGACATTTGGATTCTATAGAATGTTCTCCAATGAGTCCGCACGATGATTTCCGGGCCGATAAGGTATAGCCAAGGTTTGCTTGTCTATTATTTTCACAAATCCCATTGGATCGCCTTTGGGCGATATGCCAGTGTTGCCATTCGCATCTGCTGTTGCCAACAGCATGAAAGACGAACGACCAATGAAAACACCACAGTGTTTATCGAGATATTTATGTGTCTTTGGAGTTACAAGTTCGGAAGGCGCTTTCAAAATGGAACGAAGTTGATCACGTGCGTTGATAACATTGTTGAATTTGCTCATCGAGTGACCTCTGTGTTGTTGATTATATTCTCGAGAATACAATGGCTAACGATAGAGATGGGCCTGCCTAGCACCCATTCGCTTTAGAGCATTTTCTGCTTACCGTATACTGTCCGATTGACACTGAAAATCCCAGGGAATCCATGACTTCGAACGATGACGATCTGCTCGCCGGCATAACTGAACTTGCCCCACGGTTGCTCACCACGATGGAAGCCTTTGAACAGGTGCAGCGAAATATGCACCCCTCACGCCTCGACCAGCTGGCGGAATTCATCTCCCCTTTTGCTGCTGACCTAACCCAGGCATTTGATACCTTCCAGGCGCTCGCCTTCCCGGAGCACATCGCAAAGTTCGGTCAGCATCTTACTGAAGCCACGACTTATAGTCTGCGCGCATGTGATGGCATCATAAACTCCGGCGGCGATACGTTAGCGGCGATGAAGGCCATGCGCGCACAGACCCGTGCACAGGAAAAACTCTACCCAACAGCCAATATCCTGACACCTATCAGCCAATACTTTCTGGAACTGCCACAACGAGATGACCAGGGGCTTCTGGAGAAGCTCAACGTAGATCGACCCGGCGAAAAGATCGGAATTCTGAATGCCGATAACGAACGGGATACCCGTGGTGGTTTCAGTTTGTACATTCCGGAGTATCTGGATAGCTCGCAACCTGCACCGCTGGTCATCGCCCTGCATGGTGGAACAGGTCATGGCCGTGACTTTATGTGGTCCTGGTTACGCGAAGCCCGCACGCGCGGTTTCATGTTGCTTTCTCCCACCTCACAGCAAGATACCTGGTCGCTGATGGGCGAAGAACTCGATCTACCTATTTTGTTACGCATGGTTGAATTTGTCGCCAAAGACTTCGCCCTGGATCGACAGCATATCCTGCTGACAGGAATGTCTGATGGCGGAACTTATACCTTGCTCGCGGGATTACAGGAAGAAAGCCCGTTTACGCATCTGGCACCCTTTTCAGGCGTGCTGCATCCAGAGATCTCGATGAACGGCGATATCAAATACGCCAGAGACCGGAATATCTACCTGGTTCACGGTACCCATGACTGGATGTTTCCCATCGAAACTGCCTATATGGCACAAGCTGAACTTGAAGCCGCTGGGGCGAACCTGACATTCAGACCCATAGAGGAACTGTCTCACACTTATGCAAGAACAGAGAACCCCGCAGTGCTGGACTGGTTTCTAGGCTGACGCCAGAAACTCTCGCGTGATCATTAGGAACTCATCCAGCTGATCATGGTGTAACCAGTGGCCCGCATCATTAATCTGGACCTGTTGCGCATTCTGGAAATAAGGCAGCGGATCCTCGCGGCTCTCCTGTGCAAACCATGACTCCGATCCGCTCACCAACAGCACCGGCTTATCTATGCGAGACCAAAGTTCCCGAGACTGCTCGCGGTTGACCCCAAACGGGTTCATCACGTGGGTGTAGTTATCAAATTTCCAACTGTATGAGCCATCTTCATTCTGGTTACTCCCATGAATGGTCAGGTGGCGCGCCTGGTCTTCACGCAGGTGGCTATTTGCTTCATGCATTCTTGTGTACGCATCTTCCAATGTGTCGTAACGCTTGGGTTGGCGACCCGAGGCCTTCCTGGTGTGGTCAATCCATTCGCGCATTCGCTCGTGAACCGGGCGCTGCTCTAATTCAGCGGGAGGGCCACCGGTTCCTTCGATGACCACCATTTTTTTAACATTCTCTGGATAAACCCCGGCATACCTAAGCGCCACACTGCCACCCAGTGAATGAGCGATGATAGTTACCGGTGCCAACTCTTGTTGATGGATCAATTGCGCAAGATCGTAGACATACTCACTGTGACTATATGCCGCGCCATAAACCCAGGCAGAATCCCCATGGCCCCTGAAATCCGGTGCAATGATGTGGTATTCATCCCTGAGAGCCTGAGCGACCCAATCCCAGTTATGGCAGTGATCCCGATTTCCATGGACCAGCAGCATTGGCGGAGCGCCAGCATTTCCCCAATCCAGGTAGTGCAATCTCATGCGCTGTGAAAAGTAAGTATGAGACGTCGGGCTAGCTTTGCCGCTCTCTGCATCCATAGGGTGTTTCCTTTGCGTTGTTCACTAAATCTGTGGGGCGCGGAGTATAGCACCGTGTCGCTTTTAGGTTGCTACCATCGTGGTGAGATCAGGAACCCGGTGATTTACAAAAAACAGAATGTCTGTGACAACACGACAGGTAGTCAATCTATTCAGGAATTTATCGCCAATAATAAAGGCGAATGGGTTATTCCTAATGGCCGGGCATCAATTAAAGCGCGGGCGGGCGGAAAACAGTTTGCAGCGGTCACCATCGTCATCGATGCGGTGCACGGTGGCACCTGGCCATAAAAAGCCCATCCAGAACAGCGCAGCCTTACACTAATCCGGCAGTCCAAGAACCCTCTTGGCGATAATATTTAACTGCACTTCGGAAGTGCCGCCTTCAATCGAGTTGGCTTTGGTTCGCAGCCACGCGCGAGTTTGCGTTAATTCGTCCGCTTCAAAGCCTTCACCTTCCCAGCCGAGCATCTGCGAACCCATCGCTGTTAACATTAGCTCATAACGTTTCTTGTTTTGCTCTGTGCCGTACAACTTGAACATCGACGACACATAGCTGGGCGCCTTTGTGGACTGGCTCTCTTCAACGTTACGCTTCACCGTCAGGCCAAATGCACGATCATCCATCGCGTGGGAAATCACGTCATTGCGTAAACTGGGATCAGCAAGCCTTCCCGCGTTGACACCAATATACTGTTTCGCAACCTGGGCAACAGAAAGACTCTTCTGACCGCCGCCACTACCACCACCTATCATGGTTCTTTCGTATTGAAGAAGCCGTTTCGCCACAGTCCAACCATCGTTGACCTGACCTATGACGTTTTTACGCGATGCTCGCGCGTCCTCAAAAAAAGTCTCACAAAAGGGCGAAAGCCCACTGATCAGCTTGATAGGTTTCACCGTGACACCAGGCTGGTCCATCGTAAACAGGACGAAGGTAATGCCACTGTGTTTGGGCGCACTGGTGTCCGTACGGACCAGACAGAATATCCAATCGGCATTATCCGCACCGGAGGTCCATACCTTCTGTCCATTAATTACATACTCATCACCGTCGACTACCGCGCGACTTTGAAGGCTCGCCAGGTCGGAACCGGAATTTGGCTCACTATAGCCCTGGCACCACCAGATTGAACCGTCTGCAATGCTTGGCAGGTGCTCTGCTTTCTGCTCATCGGTTCCGTATTCCAGTAACGCAGGCCCGATCATTGAAAGACCCATGCCCACCAGGGCTGGACGGGCGTTAATGCGCGACATTTCCTGCCGCAAAACCTGATTTTCTTCCGCAGACAGGCCTGCCCCCCCATATTCGGTAGGCCAGATTGGGGCAGTGAAACCGCGCGCTGCACACCGGTCCATCCAGGTTTTTGTTTCAGGATTCCGGTACTTGATCCGGGTACCGCCACCAGGCATTTCATTGGCTGGCATTGGCGTCCGTATGGACTCCGGGCAGTTCTCTTCGAGCCAGTTTCGGGTTTCTTCTCTAAATTTTTCTAACGACATTTTTAACCTATCATCCAAACTTTCAATTTTAACATTGCCTTATTGATTCGCTATTGCTCCGATTTCAAACAAGGTAATTTCTGATCTTGTTCCAACCCGCATTACGGGCCCCCAGGTACCTGTACCCTGGGACACATACAATCTTGACCTGCCGAGCTGATACATTCCGGCAACACGATCAAAGACACGATTTACAACCAAGTTAAATGGAAATATCTGACCATTGTGAGTGTGA
>Ga0233449_1003472_pt1 | contig 11477 bp, 10 predicted proteins | sample SI_124_October20_FD_183012 | JGI IMG/M metagenome (GOLD analysis project Ga0233449, IMG submission 183012) | Seawater microbial communities from Saanich Inlet, British Columbia, Canada - SI_124_October2016_200_MG | ecosystem: Environmental > Aquatic > Marine > Inlet | place: Canada: British... | reverse complement strand
GTGGATGTATCAGCCCCTTATTTAATCTTAAAACCTTTTTTACCACCCATCTCCACCTCCTGGGTAGAAAACGATTTAGACCGAAAAACATATTAGTATTCATAGATTTTAGTTGCCTCTTCTTTAAATAAAGACGGCTTTAGATGTGTGAACGGTTACTCTTGAACAGCAAGTCGCCCTGAAGCAGATCACCATCAGGAGAGAGGCAAAAACCAGCCATTGTAACAGGGTGGAAACCTCTCTTATATAAAAAAGAGACAATACTATGCCAGGATGGTGACCCAACGTAAAGAGGTGTGAATTCAACTTCTACGAAAACATATTCAATTCTGTCCAGAAACTCCCCACAACCTTTCAACACTTCTAATTCATAACCCTGTACGTCAATTTTTAACAGTTTTGCATTTGAAATCTGGTGTTCTACCGCATATTTCTCTATGGTTCTCACTTGAACAGGAACTCTTTTCACTTCTGTAAAGTCTGTGTCCGGGAAGCCTTTCACTACATCTTCAGAAACCGGCAGAAATGAACTTGTATAATGTGCCTTATTTATTATAAATTCAATGTGATCGGTGGACCTTCCCACACCGCACTGATTAGCAATTATTCGCGGTTTTCCGTTGTTTTTCCCAACGTTATTCGATACTTCCTCGAAAATAGAAAAGATCTCAGGATTAGGCTCAAAACCATGCACTTGTGATAACGGAGCACGCAATAAAATACTTGTTGCAAAATTTCCGCGATTTGCACCTACATCAAATATGATATTTGACCCTGAGGAAAAATTGATACAATCAAGCTGTGGATGTATCAGCCCCTTATTTAATCTTAAAACCTTTTTTACCACCCATCTCCACCTCCTGGGTAGAAAACGATTTAGACCGAAAAATATATTAGTATTCATAGATTTTAACGGACCACTCATCTGCCACCATGAAGCGCAGCGGTATAGCGGTCAGGTATAATGTCTGGTTAGGATTCATTATCATATTCCTAAGCAGTTGTTATCCCGATAGAATATTGAAGTACACCATGCACGAATACCGACTGGTCCAAGTCCCTCAAAATCTATACGCCTGAAACCATTCTGTATTAGATAAGAATATCCCTCTTGATATTCTTATCGCTCACTATTATCCCAAATGATCACGCCATCACCCTTCAATGCTCCAAGTGAATTCTTGGCACAATTGACCCTGTCCATCTTCAGAAGCAGGCCTGGTGGCCCTGGCTTTCTTACTTAACGCATCAGATATGGTTGGTGCGACTTGCCTGGCCAATTCCCCATATCCTTGACGTGTAAAATGGCATCCATCTTTTGATTGCCATCCCTTGAGATTTTCAATTGCAAGACTGTACAGATCGTTGACGGTTACCCCTTCCTTGTCCATCAACTCCCTGGCAGCTTTGTTGTTCTTTACCACGAGAAGCCTCGTGTCTTCTCCGTACGAGACGTATGGCGTTGTGCTGGCCCAAATCAACTTCGCGCCACTCTTCTTGAGAATGGCAACAATCTTGCTCAGGTTCTCAACATACTGCTCAGTTGTATGTCTACGTTTCAGATCCTCTGTCTTGTATTTGCTGCGGTCAGTGACCCATATTCCATTATGCAGACAATGTGTGTCCCATATTCCAAAATTGAAATGGATGACGTCCCACTTCCTGCCCACTATCCATTTCTTGACACCTCGTACGCCTGTGCCAGAGTGATTGCAGTTGGTCATGGGTCGGAAGACATCAGCTTTGCCGTCAAGTAACCTGCGAACGGCGACTGTGTATCCGATAGAGATCGAGTCACCAATGATCAGAACATTTGGCAGATCAGGGCTATCTGGCGGGTTCTCCATGGCCTTCTGCAGATGAGCAGGGAGTTCTTCTTTCAGCGCCTGTATCTTGTCTTGAGCAAAAAAGGCAAACAGCAGCAATGATGCTGCCAATATGATTACCCACATTACCCGATTATTGTGCTTCATTCTGCTCTGCTCTTAATTGGGCATAGGTCTCTTGCTGCTGTGTCTGTCAGCCAACTATACATAGGAAACCAGCAACATATTTTTACATGTTTATCAATTGCCTCGTAATAAAAATGCAATCAATATTTACCGATAGCTTCATTAATGCATGTATTTTTTACTTTAAATTTAAATTTTTCTCTCCATGGATACTTATCGGTACTAATTTGTCATCAGTCAGCCTGGAGTGCGGTGAGTTTCTAACTTGCATCCACTTAAGTAATGTACGGTAAACCAATTTAACTATAGACTGTTTTTCAAGAGAATAAACATGCCATGGCCTTTTGCTAAGATATACTTGACCGTTAAGGGCTGATATTATATATGTTAAAGCATGTTCCGGAAAAATACTCTTGAGTTGTGGTTCTACGATTCCCAATTTGTGAAAATCAGCATCATTTACTAAAATGCAGTTTGTCTCTGTACACGTTACGATTCGGTATTTTTTTTCATGTGCAAGGTTTAGAATTGCAAGCGCTGATGCTCCAAAAAATTCTCCAGTTTCTTGTACGACCTCCATGAATGGTGGAATTGTTGCATTAAATTCTATAACAACTACTCTGGGTGTAAATTTTTTCAAACTCTTAAAGATATAGTAATCATCACCATCAATATCGACAGATAGAAGATCAAACCTTTCAGGAACTGAATGACGTGTCAAAATTGAATCTAAAGAATTCTCACCTTCTATTTTAACAAAAGTGTTAGACGCGGTAACATTATGATGTTCATTCACATATTTACTTAATTCAGAAAACTTGCTTTTTCCTCCTTCTATTAAAATCGCTTTCCACCCATTATTGTGCCATAAGTTCCAGGTATTACTTAAATGCTTACCATCCCAGGCACCGAATTCAACGCATAATTCATTTTCTGTCCCAATTCTTTTAAATACTTCTGCAATGATACCATCTTCACCATTTTGAGAAGTAATCGTTCTTTTGAATTTTGATAAGTCATTTTCCATAAAAGTTCCTCTATTAATTGTGCTATCCATAGTATTAATTTATGGAAGCTTTTTTCCCAGCTTACTACCTTAATTCCTTAATATCGACGCTTTATACTGTTCTAATACAAAACTTCTCATCTAAGACGTAAACTATGTTTTCTTGAATTAATAAGACGGATGTTCTCCGTACTTTCCAAACCCACAAAGGTGTACCCTAAAATCATTTATTTGTGGTTTTTTATATGGAATACCATTAAACTTTTCACACTTATAATTAATGACGTATCTGGGAACATGACCGTAAAACGAAGCCCATTGTGTAAACGTACTGGGAGGGCCAATAATGTAATCGCATGAAGCAAGAGCATAAAGATCTTCAACATAATGGCCGAGTCCCATATAAAACGGCAGATTTTTAAATACACTGGAGTCCTGATGGGCATTAGAACATAGTAAAAATGCCACTTTTTTTTCAGGAAAGAACTCTAAAATTTGCTCCATAACGGAACAATACTCCTCGGCAGTGTAATAAAACAACCCATTACAGAATTGCTCATAGTCGCCGTGACGGATATGTACGCCAATAATTATATCATGATTATTTCTCATATCGGATATAAATGCCTCAACCTTACATTCGATTTCTCTTACTGGTTTAAAGAAATCCCGTATAAAATCAGCATGTTTGATAAAGTTCTCCCTGTCTATAAAGTATAATCCATCAAAGAAGGAGATCTTAGATAGATGAATTTTTGCTACAATATTAAGAAGTTCAGGGTCATTAAAGGAAAATGCACCTTGTCCTCCAATACGGATCGAGGGAAATATTTTATACTTATGAAAAAATTTCATCATTAATATGGCCAGACGAAATACATACGGAATTGTCTTACGCCAGGTAACTGTGCTTGTTTCAACAGAGGGGAAACGACATAGGGCATCTTTTTCGGTACCCCGAAACCACTTTCTATATTCTTCGCCAAAAGCTATATTTACAACTCTGTGATTATGCTCTTTAGCAAAAGCAATTATATTAGCAAATGTAAAGAGACGGTTGCATAGTTCATTGTATCGTCCGACTATGAATATCACTTGATAATCCTATTTTAACGTGATTGGTATATTATATATAATCAGATTTAAAATCCTTTCCGGATCAGATTCTACGTTATATCATTTCTTCCACTGCTGTTAGTTTATTCTTCTGTAACTCGTACTTACTTCCGCAATTCTCACACCTTGTCGAATTCTTACCGTCAAACACTTTCAACGTAACTCCGCACCGGCAGACCCACCCTATCTGTTTTGCCGGTACTCCCACGACCAATGCGTAATCAGGAACATCTTTCTTAACCGTAGCTCCAGCACTTACTAATGAGAATCTCCCTACAGTTATTCCGCACACAATTGTTGCATTTGCACCGATAGTAGCACCTTTCTTAACCAGAGTAGGAAGAAACTCATTTTTCCTTTCTATAAATGCCCTTGGATTATAAACATTAGTAAATACGCAAGACGGCCCGCAGAATACGTCTTCCTCAAGAATTATGCCGTTGTATATTGAAACATTATTTTGTATTTTACACCTGTCGCCAATCTTAACACCAGGACCTATCATAACATTCTGTCCAATAATGCAGTTTTTCCCAATTTCTGAACCTTTAAGTATATGTGAGAAATGCCAGATTTTTACTCCATCTCCAATCTTGACATCGTTATCAACAAACGAACTCTCATGGACAAAACATCCTTCTCCAGCAAACTGAGTTTTTAATAGATGATCTGGAGAAGAGAGACAGCTCTCAGCTCTCTGCAGAACCCTCAAGACCTTCAGCCCCTCTTCACCGTCCGTTCTGGGTTCTTCTCTTTTCTCCACGCATCTTATAAAATGTTTAAGTTCTTCTCTTAAAGGTTCTTTTTCTTCTACATGCACAGTATACTGTTCTGCCTTTTGAGCGACAGGTATCTTGCCCCCCTTATACTCTATTTTATGAGGATAGAGAGAGAGCTTTTCATCTGCCATGTCATCAAACACTGCCATTGCCTTTGTTCCAACAACAATAAGTTTCTGTTCTTTAAATGGGTGAAGCCAGCTCACATAAACATGCCCTTTCACACCGTTTCCAAATTCCATTGTTGTAAGGGTGGTATCATAAATACCCCTGGTAATATACCTACCGCCAAAAGACGTAACATTAATCGGTTCTTCACCCAACAGCATCAGGATTATTGATATATCATGGGGAGCAAAACTCCACAGAATATTCTCCTCGGTCCTCACTTTTCCAATGTTCAACCTGTTTGAATATACATACTGGATCTTCCCTAAATCACCGGATTCTACCATTTCTCTTAATTTTATTACTGCCGGGTGATATTGCAGTATATGTCCTACCATAAGTATTCTTTTCTTTTCACTGGCTATGTTGACCAACTCTACGGCCTCTTCAATATTCAATGAAAGAGGTTTCTCAACTAAGACATCCTTACCAGATAGTAAAGCCATTTTTGCAAGGTCATAATGATCTACTGCCGGTGCGGCAATTACAACTGCATTAATCGCATTAGAAACCAGAATCTCATCAATATTGGATGTTGTATTTATTGAAGGAAACTCACTATGTATAGAATCTAACCTTTCAATATTAATATCATGTACCGTATGCAGAACTTCCATTTCAGAAAGATTCCTGACAATGTTCCTTCCCCAATAACCACTACCTATGACGGCAATACCCTGTTTCATTTTCATTGATCCCTCTGTTAAATATATTGAGTTACTAAAGAACCCTGGAAAGACAAGTTAGTTCTCTGTTTTGTGTATACGGTTTGAGACAAGATTCTCATGTAATTATAAAAATGCCTTCTTTCGACTATAATGAACTAACGTTATTCTGTTAGGAAATTGGAACATTTAATTAAATTGGCAAATACTAAAGCGTTACTAGGTAAATGCTACCTTCAGCTAAAAACACATCAAGGTAAGTCTAATTTTACCTAACAGGTCACGTAGTAAACACAACTTGCCGGTAACCCTCCAACCAACTATCCTGGCTGTTAATCCAATAATTTTCATGATAATGTCTTCAGTGAGAGTAGCGGACATTGCAACGTCAAAACAGTTCTTTGCACCATCAACCAGCCCGACAGCCCCAGCCTGTCTAGCCGTCAGGAACGCCCAGCGGGAGAAATGCTGCATCTCTTTACACTCTTTCTGAATACCTGCTTCCCGGGCACATTCAAACAGTTTAGGAATCAATCGAACATGATCCCTGAGAATTGATTTTGTCAGTACGCCTCTTGTGAGACGCCCACTTTCATGATCACGGTGACAGGAAACAATTTCATCGCAGAAAACAAGCCTTATCCCCATAGCCCCAACACGCGCATCATACAGATAGTCTTCACCCATCCTCATGTTGGTCCATGGCCCCACAGCCTCACACACTGACCTCCTGTATAAAGGGGTGTGTGTATTCCACCATCGGTCCATGAGGAGTCCCGGAAACAAGTACTCTCTTTTTTCTCCACTTGACTTATACGGACACTGGAGTTCACGGCCGCTTTCATCAATGAGACGTGTAATTCCATAAGCAACTCCGCATTCTGGCTTTTCAAGAAGCGCTTTTACCTGTATCTCAAACTTGTGAGGCATCAATAAGTCATCACTGTCCAGATACTGGATGAATTCTCCTCTTGAAGTTTGTAAACCCGCTTCCCTGGCACCGCCCGGTCCACTGTTCTCGATGCGGATTGACCTGATCACTTCCGGGGCATTCCTAACGAGCTTCTTTATTTGTTGAGGTGTATCGTCCGTTGACCCATCATCTACAATAATTATTTCAATCGGACGGTAAGTTTGTAACAGGGCACTCTCGACTGACTCCTGGAGAAAAAGAGACCTATTATATATTGGAATAATACAGCTGACAAGGTTATCAATTGATGTAATTAAAGCGGCCATACTACTTTCCGGGTTACTAATGTAAAACCAGTAGGTAAATATCTTCTTAAGCCGATCTTATGAAACATTTTTCCAAGGATAAACACTAATAAATCAAAATTTTTGTTATTTAAATCCTCTATCTGAAAAAACATTACAATATTATTAACTTTCATTTGAAAACCACATTATTTTGTAAGTTGATATTCGATCAAATTTAAAATAGACTCAACGGCATGGATATCTACGATAACATCATCAAAAGCATATCTGTAATCTTTCCCAACGAGAAAAGACTTTCCGAGCCAGTAATGATGATCCATTGCACACGCCATTGCATAAAAACTTGCACTCATGATTTCTTCATTACAAAGCTCGAACACATGTGCCCCTTTCGGCATGAAAATAATATTCCCAAAACCAGCCCCATTCAAAGATGAAAACGCCCTTGTCTCACTCATGAGCTTAATCTGATCATCAAATGACAGGTCTTCCATGCATACTTTCTGCCATCCCATCCGTTTAAATATCGGCCAAACTTCATCCTGGTTTACTAAACGCCTGTACTGTGCTTTTTCACGGCTTACAAAAACTTTCCTCCACGGTGGCCGGGGCGAGTTGCAACTTACAATATCCCGAAACTCCCGCAATCGGTTTCCTCTGAATGGTTCATCATGGACAAGTGTTAACCGATCCACATGCCAGACCACTTCATCATAAGGCATGATATTCTTCATTGGTATTTTGAGCCTCTCAATAGTGCGAATATTATAGGAAGAGAGGGCCGATTCACCCGGAAACAGAATTTCATCAGAGCACCCTGTCTCCATTGCAAGCATTAGGCGTGATACGTAAGTTAGCAGCCATAGAAAATAATTCCTGTACCACATACCAAAAAGCCATGTCCCTTTTTCAAAATTACGGCACTCTTTTGAACGGCGGAGTGACTGAGCATGTTCAGGACGGTATACGACACCTGGATAGGCAATGCTGCGTTTATCGGATGATACGATTGCGTAGAAATCATTCTTCCACTCGTCTCGATACCGGAGTATATAACAGTCATATATAGTTGCAATCCAGGTAGGTCCTACCTCAAGTAATGGAACATCGCTAAATGCAAAAGGATAGTTTTCAAATCGTTTTAAGCAAAGTTTGTTCGCATTATCAATATTACAGGGTAAAGCATTCTTTATAACCGTTTCCGGTTCGACAATCTTGAAAGTTGACTTTGTTTCATCTTTAGAATGTACTCTCTTTGTGTAATCTTCCGGATGGACTATTGGAAGGTAACGATAACCGAACAGCCAGGGTGGTAAATCGAATTCCTGAACAATCCTGTTACAATAGTACTGAAAAGGTCGCATTAGTTTAATTGGTAGACAACCTGCCCGACTGTGCCGTTCGGGCAGGCACCCACCCTACACTGCTGTGTAATTTTCATATAATTTCTAATATTTCCACGGATATTATTTTTTGCGGCCTCACCGCCCTATGGGGTCAAAGGAAATTCCACTTTGACTAATACCGTTATTATGCCAAAACACCTTTATCTCCTTCTTTAAAATAAAAATCATTGCAACCTGCTGAAGACTTGAGTTGGAAATCAAAAGATTTTAAGTAGTCCTCTACCCGATTATGTTCATGGCGATTGTTATTTTCGACAACAATTACACGTGGACTGTATTTATTAATATCGAAACCTTTCAGAACATCAAGCTCCCCACCTTCCACATCTATTGTTATGAAATCGATTGGCCCTGAATCACAAGTTTTCAAGATATCATTCAATGAACGATATGGGACTTTAACCTTGTTAATGGCAGTTCCTGTTCGATTGGTACGCCAGCTTTGCCTCTTATCTGCCTGTAAATACGACAGCATACCACCCCACCTTTCGCTACTGGTTACTTGATGGAATGTAATTGTCCCTTTTGCGTCCGGCCCTCCTACAGCAGCATGAATCACTTTACTCCCAGGACGGTTTGCAAGGCACTCTTTATATTGTTCCTGTCCTGCTTCTATAAGAATTCCATTCCATCCCAGTTTTTCAAATGCATACGTATTGCTGTCTTGATCACCGTCAAATGCACCCACTTCAATAAAAAAGCCTGAAATTTTTCTATTAAAAAAATTCCAAAGTATTATATCTTCACCATGCTGCGCTCGAAAAGGAACTGCGTTATCCATTTTGAGAAGGAGACCTGCTATATCACCATAAAGCTTACGGTAACGATCAAAGTTATTGTTTTGAAAATCAACAAGTGATTTTTTCAACAACTCATGGTCTCTCCATAGTCCACGAAGAGCCTTTCTAAAGAAAAGGGCGAGTGTGATGAAAAGCACTAATGAAATGGCTACTGAACCAGCAAAATATAATATCATCTAGTCATGTATTAAGTTTACTATTAGTTTTTTACCCACATATTCTGTTGCGTGTACATTTCTCAGGGTAACGACTGTACTGCACAACCAACATCCTACCGATTTTAACCTATTGCATGAACAATTCTATTTAACTCTAATCCAAAAACTACATGGTCCTGCCTGCGGGTAAATCTTTCGCATCATATCGTATCCCGGAGAAAAAGCAGTTGTCATCTCTTTTGGATATTTATGAAAAAGATAATTCCCTGCCCATACAACTTCAAGCTTATCATTGTTTGTCAAAAGCGTTTGTAAGACATACTGTTCATTCCAATACCAATGAGAGTGATAATAACTTGTTGAGTAGGGCATTGGAAGTGATATGTCGTGTATATGCACATAAACTCCAGAGTTTAATCTGGGAATAATTTCACAGTATTCCATCCAGACATCACCACCAGATTTCAATGTATGCGAAGAGTCAATAAACAAAATATCACCTGATTTTAATTGATGAAAGTAGTTTAAGCCTACCTCTTGCAACTTACAGTTTTTCAACTCTGTTAGTCTCTTAAGCTTTTCCAATTTGTAAGCACAATATGGATCGATTACTTTGAGTTGACAAGTATCTTTAGTACATTCCTCGAAATTTTTATCAATCGCATGGTTTGCCAGTAATGTCGATTGACCAGAACCAATCTCAATTATGGTTGCAGGTTTAATATCTCTTATAAGAGAATAATATGCATGCCCATCACCTGTCATAAACGTACCATTAATCATGAAATACTGGAGTCGATTATTATTTGATTCGTATTCAGGAAAAGTATCAAATTCAGATTTATATTTTAATACTACTGCATGAGTAAATTCCATTTGAAAGTCATCTCTCATGTTAATACCAACCAGTTCCGACTCGCAAGCAAATTTCATATCATCATCATCCGGTATTGGAAGAAAATAATGTTTGGGAAGAAAATAAAAATCATACTTCTTAAAGATTTCATAAAAAGGTTCAACATCTACCCAACGCCACCTCCTTATACAGGATGCTAAAACCCGCGCAGAAAACTTTAATATCAAGACAATAAATTTTTTAATTTGTATTCGCAAGGATTTGTTCGTATAGAAAAATAATTATTGTGGATTATCGTATTCTTATAATTCGGTTTAGTTTCTCAATTTTTTCCACAAACACAGGCCTGAAACGAACAGGTTTCTTGAACTCAATTTTTTCAATAATATTTTGACCGAGGCGTTCATACATTCCCTGAAGGCTATGCCATTTGTTTTTTATTGATTTTTCTTTGTTTTTTTTGACATACGGCAGCATTTCGTAATACAAATCCATATCCAACGAATCTATAATTTCTAATAACTCGTGAAGTGAGTTAAAAATAATTATCCCTCTTTTGTCAAAAAACTGCCCTATACTTTGACATCCCCAGTAGATGGGAACGGTATCAGACAAAAAGCAGTCGTTGATCTTCTCGCTAAAATAATAATCCTGCTGGTGATTTTCCATAGCAATTGAAAAGGCGTAGTTTGCCAATCCAGTTATTTTACCCTTTATCTCCTTAACTCCTTTTCCAAAGCAGTCTGCCTTTGGATTATTTAATAATTTTTCAACGACTTTATTCCTGAAACCATGCCCACCTTTGTGGCCCGGATGTACCGCACCGATAAATGATAAAAGTTTTTGTTTTGTAAAGCTCTCTTTTAATTCAGGGCCCTCAATCCAGTTGGTCCCAAACAGTAATTCAACCATCGACCCACCTCTGTCTAACAACAATTTATCATGAGTAAAAATATATTTATATCTCCGTACAAGTCTTTTCTTATTGTAGTAATAATGACTAGCTAACGGTTCCGATAGTACACATATTCTTCTCTCGAAAGGGTACCTGAGAAAACGACTATTAAGTGAGTGGTAATCAAAAAACAAACCCAGCATAAATTGCAAATTGGCTTTCTTTAAATCATTATAAATAAAGTTAACGGTAATCCCATTCACCTCAACAGAAATTTTGTCCAAATGAAATCTTCCGTAACAATCTATATTTATTTCCCTCATCATTATTCTTCCCTATAAGAGATTATGGAAAGCAATTCTAGAAATGCGGTAATAAATAACACCATCAAGCCTGAAAGTAACCGTTTTTAATTTTACCATGGAAATTAAATGTACAGAGAATTCTAATACGTA
>Ga0233449_1003468_pt1 | contig 11487 bp, 10 predicted proteins | sample SI_124_October20_FD_183012 | JGI IMG/M metagenome (GOLD analysis project Ga0233449, IMG submission 183012) | Seawater microbial communities from Saanich Inlet, British Columbia, Canada - SI_124_October2016_200_MG | ecosystem: Environmental > Aquatic > Marine > Inlet | place: Canada: British... | reverse complement strand
CCATTCCAGCCGACCTCTCCCCCGCCGGTTAGCTACCAGTAGCACACCATCTGGCGACTCAATAACCCCAAATGCCGCAGTCCGACTACGCATGGTCATGGCGTGGGGTTTAGCAGTGGTTTTGCCCCAAGCGACCCTGCTTTTATCTCTGCTTCAAGGCGCAACGCTGTCACCCCATCAACAGTTTCCATAAACCGAAATGATAGATGATCATGGACGTACGCCTTCACAAGAGAATCAAACGTTATGTAGCGTTTACTTATGTCCTTGATCTGACCGGCGGTCAATTGCGGTAATACAAAGACGTCCGCCACGTAGAAACAGAATTGATCACCGCTACGTCGCCCGCTGGCATGAGCGGCCAAGCGATTAAAGAGCCCGAATGTTTTTCCGATTAGCCGCCGCCGTTCCAACTCTTCAGGTGTTGCGCTTCGGCCACTCATCCCGATGTAAACAAACTGGTCACCGGCCCAAATGGAATAAAGCCCGGCCGCAACTTCAGGGACCGACGCAACCGGCCAGCCAGAAAAAAGGTGTCGAGGCCCAGATGCGAGGTGATCAATGTCGTTATTCATACGTACTTTCAAGTGTTTTGTAAGGTTTTCGAAGGCGGACATTTGCAGCACTGCATACCGGAATTCCGGCACCTTACTTCCCTAATAAACCCTACATCTTTCTCGCCACCAGCAAAGATCCCCTCCCTTAATAGCCCTAGCGTAAGGTAGAGCGACCAAAGGAAAATAGGCAAATGAACGAAGCGAGTCTTTTTGACTTAGACCCCAGTAGCAGCGAGCTTGGATCGCCGGCTGGACTTTGGGCGCTTACGCAGATAACAAACGTTGGTTCAGTAACAGCCCTAAACCTAGCTAAGGCTTGTTCTTCATGGGATCAACTAGCGAGCGAACCACAAGGAGCGATAGAGCTCTCCGGGGCTAAGCGTGTTAGCCCTTACGATCTTGCGGCGATGGCACGTGACCCGATTGAACCCCCTCGCCACCGTAGCGATACACGCCTCATCGGTTACTTTGATTTAGATTTCCCTGCCGCCTTGAAAAATATCAAATCCCCACCCGCTGTACTTTGGGTTCGGGGAACGGTACCAGAAGGAAATCTTGCCGCTGTCGTAGGAACCCGCAACCCGACCGAAAGCGGCGAGCTCATAACACAAGGACTAATTTCTTTTCTGGTCAATAGTGGATACGGCATCGTCTCAGGACTGGCAAAAGGAATAGACACTTGCGCCCATGAACAGACTCTTATCAATAGCGGAAAAACTTGGGCCTACCTTGGCTCAGGAGTAGACGTCCCTTCCCCGACCGAAAATTGTGACCTCGCAGACCGTATCGTCGCCTCTGGCGGAGGTCTTCTCTCTGAAGTCAATCTCGGAGAGAGAGCGAGTTCCTACTCGCTCGTCGCTCGTGATCGTCTCCAATCAGGGTCAAGCCAGTTCACAATTATTGCGCAGTCTGGCATCCCGTCTGGCACACTCCATACTGCACGTTTTACCATTGAACAAAACCGCCCACTTCTAGCGGTAGCCCCGCCGGAGGAGGAACTCAGTGACCCTGCATGGGCAGGGAATGAAGCCCTTTTGGACCTCAATGGATGTGGCCCCGAAATACTTAATGCCACAGGCAAGGTCGGAGAGCGAATTGCCTTAAGGCGCCCGGTAGCCGACTACCTTATTTCGCAACCGTCTGACCTCAGTCCGGTTATCCAAACTACCCAGCAATGAATATCTCAGCCGTCGTTTTTGACCTTGACGAAACACTCGCAAATACCGAAGCTTTGGGCGGTAGCCACCGCACCCCGTACCTTGTTCTTAACCAATCTCCGCCCGGTGTTGAAATCTCACCTCTAGCAATAAATCGACAGCGGAGCAACCTACCGGGGGAACTCATAGCCAAGGGATACAAGGTTGCCATCACCACCACCTACTCGCCAGCTTATGCCTCAACGTTATGTGGGCTACTGGGACTCGACTATCACCGTCTAGCCACAAAAACTGCCGGCAGAACAGGTCAAAAACTTATCGGCCTTGCCCATGGCTGGGCGATCACGCCCGAGAACATTCTTTACGTTGGTAACCAGAGCGAAGAGTCGGAGGCTACGAATAGGGCCGGGTGCTATTTCTTACCCAAACATGGCGTTGCAGAGCTCTTTAGTTTTCCTTCGTTAGTCGGGCTTCCACCAAGGGAGACCAGCCAAGTAGATTTGTCGCCTCAAGAGTTAGACGAGCGGCGACAAACTAATAGGCCTCAAAACCATGCAAGCGTGGAACCAATCCGTTGCCCAGACTGCGGACGTAACAATTTGAGAGTTCCACTGTTCAACCGAGATGGGGCCTGCTGGAACTGTTCGGCCGATCTGTGGGGGTCGGGGTGGCTTGGAAGATTCATTATTGAATCCTGCCAAAACAAGAGAGCCCTATCTGAACAGGAAATAAAAAGCCTTGAAGGCAACTCAAACAATCCAAGAAACGCCGCCCTGGCAATGATTGCCCTCCATGCTGTACCGGGTCAAACAATGCGGACCAGGCTTCAAACAGTCGCCTTCGCCCACTTCGCCCCTCAGTATCGTGACTGCCTAATTACTCTGGAACTTGATGAAGGTCAATTTGGTTTCCCGCCTTGGTTGCTCACCCAAGCGGAAATCCGGGTAAACCCAAATCTAAAGAACATTGGCCTCGGTAGCGCGTCGGACCTGTTTCCCAGCATTTCAGAACATGCAATACATCACAATAGTTGGATAAGGAGCATGACCTCGTTTCAAAATCTACGTTACGGCGACCCAGTGATGCGAAAATTAAAAGACTGGGGTGGAATGAGTTCTGGTCCGAAAGTATTCCACTCTCTTGGATATTTTCCTTCGCTCGCCATCGCTGGAAATGTAAAAGCTCTTCTTGGAAACGGCAAATACAGCGTTGTACCAGTCCCTTCTAGCCTCTGCAGCCAACAAAAGCCAGGGCAGTTTTCGCTTCGGCTTGGCCACGAGGTCGCACAACTCTTAGGTTCAAAGACCCTCACTATTCTAGATTATGGTGTTGGCCATGGTGGAATCCGATGTACCCATATGGGTAAGGGGACTCCAATCGCTGTCATCGACGATCAATATACTTTCGGGGGATCAATGGACACAGCAATCTCTTCTCTAGAAACGGCGAACTTCGACGTTAAAGCAGCTTTCACTTGGTCCCGAAGTGTGCTACCAGAAAGGCACCCTCAACAACAGTGTTTTTTTGACACCCATCTAAGGTGCCTTGTCACAGATTATCCGTGCAACTGTTAAGAACCTTTTAAACACTTTGGCTCATTCCCAATATTTTGCGGTGGAGGGGAGGACCCAGCGAATACCTCCTCGGGGGTCCTCCGTGTCACCTCGATAACGAGGGATGAGATGGATGTGAGCATGCCCAACCGTTTGGCCAGCTGCTTCAGTGGTATTCACCCCAATATTGAAACCATCCGGAGAATGCCTAGCCGATAGAAGCGCCCGCGTCTCGCTCACTAACTCCCAAATACTGGCGAGGCCCGAGTCGTCAACATCGTAAAGGTCGCCGACATGAACCCGTGGCACAACGAGAGCATGCCCAGGGTTTGACGGGTACTTGTCATAAAAAGCAAATGCTGTTGGAGAGGAGGCCAGATGAACTTCTTTAGTCTCTGCGATTTCGCAGAACGGACAACCCGATTTTAGAACTTCAGGGCCGTCACTTCGTTGGTTTTCCATTTGACCTTCCTTCCATCAATTGTTGATGCCGTAGTGAAGCATTCTTTCAGGAAAACGTTGCGTTGCGACTCATTGGCACCAGTAGCCAAGATGAGTGTTTCGCGAAGAGGGTGGTGGCTTCCGATCAAAAACTCGTTCCTGCGCGATAACCGTTTGAGATACCGAGCGTGGGGAATTGACGCGAACTTCCCATTGCTTCCTCTGTTGCAGTCTTGACAGGCAAGAACAAGATTCCAGACTCCGTCGAGATCTACCGGCATGCCTCGGGCCATTAGGCTGTGAGGCAAAAAGTGGTCGACGTCGCTATTTACTACCGTAATAGAGCCGTAGCAGTAAAAACAGTGCCCTTTTTGGTAGCCATTGAGCGCTGGGCGCACTCCGGTCAGGGTTTTTCGTTTCCCCGTTAGCGCCGGAACCAAAATTTCCCTTGGAGCATCATAAAGAACTACGACTTGTTCCCCGGCCGCTTCTTTTGACCATGCTTCTTCCACTAAGCGCCAGCGAGCTTCGGCCTCCGCAGTAAGACTTCCTACTTCCGGACTCTGAGCCAATTGAAGCACTTCGTCGGTCAAACGGATTCCTCCGAGAGACAAACGCCTTTCATCGAGAAAAAATCGGGTTGGGACCTCGCCCCCCCCCACAACATGAAAAGCATCAATGACATTCTTGAAACCCAATATTTCTGTTGCCGTTATCAACTCAGTTTCATTGATGCGGCCAGCGTTGTAATACCGGCAAGCATCAAGAAATTTGCTGCTACGGAAAGTCCCTTGGCGGTCTACTTCCACGAGGTGCTCGCAGATATTTCGGCTAAACGGAACCGCCAACTCGCTCAGAGGTACCTTTTCTTCCCCTTGGCTCGCAAGTTCTAAAAGGGATTTAGCCAATGCAAATTTATACGATGCCACATTGAGGCCGAACAAAACGATACTCCGCCAAAACTCAGTGTCTGAGCCATCGTTAGCAAACTGATGAGCGGGATTAATCACTTTAGGAGTCTTACAGGATCCCACGTTCAATGCACCGTTTGACCGCTCGGTAGCGGGGCGAACAACATCTCTATCCTGTCCGACTGTCACACCCCTCTGTCAAAATTGAGGCCAACAACCACTAGGGGGTCAAAGTGATATCGTCTGATATCAGACTGACCCAGCGAGGCACACAATGACAAAAGACATACTCCTTCGAGGACTCGATCAAACCGACCTTGAGTGGCTAGACGCAACTCGCCCACCTGGCCTTTCTCAAGTTGAGTACTTGCGTAAACTCCTTGCAGCAGAGCGCTTGCGTTTAGAAGACCCACAAGGGAACCTCTTCCCCATTGGAAAAGACCCAGAGCGCGTCTACGGCCAATTACCATTTCGATTCATAGATCTCTTTGCCGGCATCGGCGGGTTCCGTTGTGGGCTTACGGCCTTGGGCGGAACATGTGTTTACACCTCCGAATGGGACAAGTTTTCAGCCCAGACCTACGAAGCCTGGTACGGAGAAGCCCCCGACCAAAGCGACATCCGAGAAGTTGACTTCTCGACAATCCCCGACCACGATGTTTTGGCCGCTGGGTTTCCTTGTCAACCGTTTTCTCTTGCTGGGGTATCGAAGAAAAACTCTTTGGGGCGCAGTCACGGGTTTGATGACGAGAAACAGGGGAATCTATTCTTCTCCATCCTCGAAGCCATTGATGTTAAGCGTCCACCAGTGGTTTTTCTCGAAAATGTAAAGAACCTCAAATCCCACGACAAGGGAAACACTTGGGGAGTTATCCATTCCGAATTAGAGAACCGTGGTTACCACGTTTTCCACCAAATCGTTGATGCCCAAGCTTGGGTCCCTCAACACCGGGAGCGAATTTTCATCGTTGGTTTTGACGAAAATATCTTTGGTCCTCGAGAATCCATCAACTTCGAGTTCCCCACACCGCCAATCGACAAACAGCAATTTGCATCAATTCTTGAGAAGAAACCAATAAAAAAATATATGCTGTCTGACAATCTTTGGCAGTACCTTCAGGGTTATGCAGAGAAACACCGCAAAGCCGGCAACGGCTTTGGTTTCGGTATTGCTGACCCCAAGGGAGTTTCTCGAACCATGAGCGCCCGCTACCACAAGGACGGTTCAGAGATACTCATCAAACAGAAGGGATGGCGAAACCCTCGCCGCCTCACTATTGGCGAAGCAGCTCTACTTCTTGGTTTCGACCCTCGCTATTCTGAGATGTTCGGGTTCCCCGAGGGTTTCCCCCAGGTGGTGTCGGATACACAGGCCTATCGTCAGTTTGGCAATGCTGTCGTGCCCAAAGTAGTAGAAGCCGTAGCAACAGGAATTGTTTCTGCCATGGCCGAGGTCATTGAACAAACCGGCAACGGATGCTTACTCAAAAGGCAATCTCCAAAACCTAAAGCCGTGAAAACCGCCGCCTAGCCGTTAACTCGGTGCGTAAAATTCGACGCTCAAATAGAGGGTTCGCAGGGTCAGCTCGAAAGCCTTCAAAGAACTATTTATACGCCATTGTGGCCGTACCTTTAATTTCCCCTCTTTAATTGTGTGGGCAGGGTCATAAAAAGTTTCCCCAATCTGGATTGACTGCAGTAGTCGTTCGGGCGAGGTGTGGTGGCAGTGGTAGAAACTAACGAAGCGCACTAGGTTTTCTGTCGGATGGGTTTCATAGGCGACGTAAAAAGCAGAGTCATGTTTTTTCAACCATGAGGCGGCAAGACGCCCAAAAGACCAAGAGGCTAGAACTTTTTCACTAGCAACTTCTTGCAAGTCAACTGAAATCGTTTCAAGAACATGGTTATTTACTCCGTTCAAACAAAGCGTCCGTCCAAGCGTCTCTGTATTCGCTTTGTACGTCCCGGTAAATCGTGTAGATACTCCGTCTTTTCCAGGCCGGCCGTAGTCCTCAACGAATGCTCGCGCTCCAAGTTCATGTTCACGCCCACCATCGGCGACTGGAGTCATAAGGGTGACCTTTCCCCCTCTTTTATAGGCCTTCAGCTCTGAACCTTGATGATCAGGCCCAGCAACCGCATTCGTTGGGATGCCCAGCAGCGCTTCAAGCGTGTAACCAGCTCTCTGGGGTCCAGTAAAAGGAAGAGGCTTCTCTCCGGCTTTTCTTAACCGCACGGCGCTGTGCCACTTCCCAAGGAGAGCTTTAATCATCTCTTCGGTGCTTCTTTTCGTATGCAGGTGAACAACCAGTAGTTTTTCGCTAAGCCCGCTTGGCTCCTCTTCAGGGATAACCGGGTCGGGCGAGCCAACTTCCCAGGTGAGCACGGCACCAAAAACCTGTGGCCCTGAACTCCCAAAAAAGAGAAGCCTTGGGCCATAAAGGTCTCGGCGAGTACGCCGAAGCGCGTCGGGCGGGTTTTCACAGTCGGACAGAAACCCAGAAAGGCGTACTTCGGGATACTGAAAGTAATGGATTAGTCGAGTGTTGGGAGCCGCCTCATCGCCATCAGCGGTTATCCATGTCCAATCCAAGGGAGCAATAACCTTTTGCTTCCCCGATGAGCTTCGCCGCTTGGTCAAACTCTCACTAGCGGTGCCCTCAAACTGAGCCACCCCGAGAGCTTTAGCTATTCCATCAAGCGTCGGACAGAGGTAAATCTGATTCTTATCGTTGTCGTTGCGAGAAAGGTGCTTAACGAAAACCTTCGTTACCCCCCGCACCCGAAACTTCGCAAACAGCGACTCAACATCAGGAGGTTGCTGAACAGCAGCCATGAAATAGCTTTATTCAGTCTCAATAAATCGTGAAAACTCCTCGTTGGAACGAAGGGTCTCTATAAACCCTTCTGCAGTAAGCTGCCCCAGTAAAAATGTTTTCCGGTACTGCTTTAAAACTCTCGTAAGGCTCCGCGCCGCACCAGGGCCCTTACCTCCCGCCCCTTTTTTCACTGCTTGTTTTTCAGCATCCCAATAAAGAAGGCTCCATATTTTTGCGACTTCTTTGGACAGGACAAGGTCATTTGTTGCGGTGAACTGCTCCTGTATTTCACCGGGCTTAGTTACGGGTTGCCAGAAAAATACCCTTACTTTTTCAATATCAGATTCATGGACTTTATAAAATCGCCATGCCCCTCGGAGGTAATGGCGATGCACGGCCCCTTTGGTCATAGTCAGCCTTAATCTCAAGATGTCAACTGGAGTTTTTGATTTACCTGAAGGTGAAGAAATCGCATTGTCAGGAAACCAAATTTCCGACCAGGCACATGAAAGCCAAGTCCACAAACCAACATCGTTCCCGAGTGCATCAATACCTATTCCTGTCTCCGAAAAGACTTCATCTAAGTACTTTGCTGCATCTAAACGATCGGTCAAGGGCCGTGGAAAAATTTCAACGCCCTCCTTGACTACCTCTGTAACGTCGTCGTTTTCGAGCAGTGACGCAAAATCGCCAATTTTGCCTCTACAGCGGTTTCTGTAGGCCTTTTCAAAAGCTTTTACTCCGTCATTAGTAAACCGGCGAAGCTGCATCAGTCTTTACCCTCTTCCGGGATAGCGCTTAAAAAATTATGGTCTTTAGCAAACATTGCAATAGTTTCGTCTAGCCAATCTTCGCGCTCCCCACCAGGTTCGGGAATATTCGAAAGATCGCGTCCGAGGTCCTTTAAAAACTCCCTCCACGGCGCATCCTCTCCCTCTTCTCGTTCTTGATCTAACTCCCACAGAATAATTTTCTGCAATACCTCAGGCAAGACCAAAGCAGAGAACTCACGTGATTTCGCATAAGACTTCCAACCCTCAATCTCTTTGTTGATTAAGAGAACAGGTTGACCGCTTGGCCCTTCAAGGTCAAGCTTCCAGATTCGATCGCCAAGGTCTCCTCTGTCCATTTTTAGCAGTTCCACTCTTTTGCCGTCTTCGTCAGGAACAGCGAAAGGAATCTTCACTGCAACCCCTAAAAGCTTTGCAGTTGTTAACTCATAAATCACGAGATCTACAGATGGAAGCGGGTCATCTTTGCCATGCTCTAGATGAAAATTCACAACCCCATCAAAGTCCCTGACCTTACCTAGAGGCACCGTTTCAACCGAAAAAGTTTTCTTGACGTTTAGAGCGATATTGGCCTCTCCATCAATCTCATATCCCCCAAGGTCAATAGTCCCTGTGAATACGATCTGGTTATCTTCTCGGCTTGCCTCAAGGGCGATGTCCTTACGAGAAATCTTTTTTCTATTAGTGAAATTAATACGAAAAGCCATAATTACTCTCCATCCACAACTACTGGGTCAGCAATAGCTACATCTCGAAGAGGGTCGAATCCCCTTATCTGAAGCTTGAACTTCTGCGAGGTTTTTACTGTTACATAGAGTTTATTCTCTGTGCTTTTTTTCTTTAGGAGTTTCCCTCCATCTACTTTGATGTCAAAATTGGGTTTGGAGATATCAAAGTCATATTTTTCATAAGACTTAAACGGATTTCCACCTGAAATATCGTAAGCCATTTCAATGAGCAACTCAGTGCCATCTGGTACTAAAGGTTTTCCTTCATCGTCTTCGTTATCTGAGACTTTTAGTGAGAACCCATCCTTTAGACCCCCATAGGAAAACCATGGTGGTGTAGGTGGTGGGGGTGGCGGAGTTTTACACACCTCGCAGGTCTTTTTTAAGATCCCATGCTCGCATTCAACTGGCTTTTTAGGTTCTTTCCCACTGCCAGGATCACGTCTTGAAAAATAATCCTTCGACACGACATCGCCATCAGATCCATCGTGTCTCGCTTGGGCAAGTATTTCACGCGCTGCCTTCCTCACGAAAGTGAGCCACGAAGGCCCGTACTTATACTTCCCTCTAAAGCCAAGAGTTTGGTCTTCCCACTTGACGTGAGAGGGTGGTTCCGCGTCCCCAAGCATCTCTACTAAAGGTTTATCGTCTATAACAACAAGTGAGTGGAACTTTCGCACTGATTCGTTTGATGCTTCTGAAATTCTCAACCCAGTGCGATAAAAATGCGGGATTACGCTACCCCCGCCTTCCGCAGCCAAGAAATAGACATCAAAGTGGGAATCTTCGCTGCCCCCGCCTTCCAAAACAACCGAAACGGGAACCCGTACTGCGAACTTATTCGGCCCATTGATCAACTCAAGAAGTTTTTCTTTCTGCGGTTCTTCCAAAACCTCCGGAGAGGACCATTTTGGTTGCGCATCACGTCGGTGAAGACCTAGTTCTACGAACTCTGGATCCCCTTCTCTGGCCCAACGAGCAAGTTCAAGAACAGCATGGAGTTCACTAATTTCTTTTTTAATATTTTCGTCTTCTGCGAACTTTTCAAGTACCTCAAAAATCGTGTCTGAACTCAACTGCCAGGATTCGTTAGTTTCATTATCCTTTACTTCAACGACCAGGTCACCCCATACGATTACCACCCCATAATTGCGGAGAGCCGACATAACTAGTTCTGGGGCAGTGAGTTCTTCTGGTATGTACGGAGCAACTATTGAGAGCCCACTCTCTTCTTGCCGTTTAAACTTAAATAGCGACATAAGAACGGTTGACAAGTTTGACTCTTGATTACTTACTGGGTAAACCCCATCGTCGCCAATACTTTTGCCAAAATACCCATCTGCGAGGTGTTGGGTCTCTCCGAGAGTGTGTGGCCTTAAGGACGAAAGGCCAATCGAGAACGGCCCTTTCCCGAACTCAGGTTCTAACCCACTCCGAACTGTCAGAAGGAAAAAAGTATTTACTTCGCTCACGTAATAGTAAGTGCTTTTCCCCGCACCCCAGTTTCCCTTGTCGGCCCCTGTTTTAGTGGAAAGGCCCGATGTATGAATGAAGTAATACATTTCATTGTTTTCTTTAGCATCGCTCATTGCATCATCTGGGTTTCCACGCAGCCCAGTGGTTCCAAAATCCTCTATCGTTAGATACCGGACTTGAGGAAATCCTTGAAGTTTTTTCCATCGCTTCAAATACGTATCTTGTCGGCCCCCATCCAAAGATGGGCCAGTAGCAAGAACGTGTTCCCAAATGGCTCCAAATTCATTTTCAATGTCATTTTTATTTACTTGTCCCACCCCGAAACAGACTCGTACCGGTTTGGTTGAGCCATCAAAATAAGGGTCGGCTGGATCCAATTTACTTGAACTCGCATCCATCGAATTTTGTACAAACTCTCGGACAATTGAGTCAGCCGCTGTCTTAATGGACTCTGTCGCAAAGAACTCGGCACCGTGTTCTTCTGTCGCTTTATTATTTGGAGTTCTTTTGGGGAAGTACCAACTCACTGTGTCCTCTTTTTCTCTTTTCATTGCTGCGGCCTCTATTGCTTAGCACCCCAGACCGGTGTTCGCTCTGGTTCGTTAAATCGGTAATCGCTCAAATCTTGCCGAACGCTTGGTCCATAAGTACTCCACTGCTGTGACAAAGCCGGTATTTAACCCAAAACTGAACGAAAAGTCAGATTAATTCGAGGGCCGACTGGTTTTTTTGTTTTTGGTACTTGGTGTAGCCAGTGGCGCTGGGTAGAACTCCTCATGATCACTACGTCACCGTGTTCGAGGTTGAGGCTGATGGTTTCTGCGGGGTTATCAAGGTTTTTGAGGTGGAATTTTCTGGTGGCCCCCAAACTGATTGACCCGATGATGGGTTCTGCACCAAGTTCTGGCTCGTCATCGGCGTGCCAGGCGACATGCCTTCGAGTGACGCCCGAGCAATCGGTCCGAGATCCCAAAGCATTTCTGTATCAAAGTGAAGGTCGGCAACGCAAACCAAATCAGGGCAAGACAGACCGTCGCACGGGCGGGGCGAAGGC
>Ga0233449_1003460_pt1 | contig 11516 bp, 9 predicted proteins | sample SI_124_October20_FD_183012 | JGI IMG/M metagenome (GOLD analysis project Ga0233449, IMG submission 183012) | Seawater microbial communities from Saanich Inlet, British Columbia, Canada - SI_124_October2016_200_MG | ecosystem: Environmental > Aquatic > Marine > Inlet | place: Canada: British... | reverse complement strand
CGGTATTATTTTACTCAGTATTTGCTGCCGGTGCTTTTCAAAATTCTGTCATTGAATGGTGCAGTGACCACCGCAACCACCACAAAATGGTGGATACTGATGATGACCCCTATAATGCAAAAAGAGGATTTTGGTATTCACATATGATATGGATTATGATAGTCGAGGATAGACATGCGAATGATTTCTCGAATGTAAAAGACCTGCAAGATGACAAAATTATCGCTTGGCAGCACAGAAATATTTTCAAGATTGGTGTTGCTTCAGGATGGTTATTTCCAATGGCAATTGGATATCTGGTTGGAGGCATACCATATGCAATAAGTGGATTCATTTGGGGCGGAGTACTGCGCACAGTAGCAGTCCACCACGGCACATTTTGTGTAAACTCCATAGCACACATTTTCGGAACTCAACCATATGATGACACCAATACAAGTCGCGATTCATGGTGGGTTGCATTCATCACTTTTGGTGAAGGATACCATAACTTCCATCACATATTCCAAGCAGACTACCGCAATGGAATAAAATGGTATCAATTTGACCCTACTAAATGGTTGATCAAAATATTTTCAATAGTTGGCCTTGCAAGTAAGCTAAAGAAAACCCCTCAACATTCTATAGATATTGCATTATTGGACATGAAAATAATCAAAAACACTCGTAAATTAGATGGGCGTTCAATAGATTCTGCACTCTATGTAGACAAGATGAAGAGTACAAGAGATAATCTTCGTTCCCAAATGTACAACCTCTACAAGGCAACAAATGAGAAAAAGAAAGGTTCAAAATCCAATTCAGAAGAGTTATCTGCTAAGATAATTCAATTAAAGAAAAATATTGCAACTGGCCAAGAAGAAATTTCTGCAATTTTTAAAGATATTAACAATGCCAAGCCAATTAGGGCTTGAATATCAAAAAAAGTGGTGCTGCTCATGTTTTTTGAGCATATTTGATGAGTCGGTTTGATAAACCCCTTGCAGGTGGCCAAGTCCAACGGACTGGTGTTATTATGGGACGAAAGGAAGACAATATCAAGAAGGCAACTGAAGTTATGAACATCTTGCCTCAAATTCGCAATTTATGTATTGCAGCGCACATTGACCACGGAAAGACTACTCTTTCCGACAATCTAATCGCTGGTGCTGGAATGATGTCCAGTGAACTTGCTGGTGCAGCACGTGTATTAGATTTCGATGAGCAAGAATCTGCCCGTGGAATTACAATTAACGCAGCTTCTGCATCTATGGTTCACGAAATTGATGATGTTCCATACCTAATCAATCTAATTGACACACCTGGTCACGTTGACTTTGGTGGTGACGTAACCCGTGCAATGCGTGCTGTTGACGGTTGTTTCATTCTTGCTTGTGCTGTTGAAGGACCAATGCCACAGACTGAAACAGTTGTTCGTCAAGCATTGAAAGAAAAGGTAAAGCCTGTTCTATTCATCAATAAGGTTGACAGATTGATCAACGAATTACAAGTGACTCCTGAAGATATGCTAAAGAGATTCGAAGCAACAATTACCAAGGTTAACCGACTTATCAAGCAATTTGCTCCTGAAGAATTCAAGAAATCTTGGCAAGTCAGCGTACTTGACGGAACTGTTGCATTCGGAAGCGCATACCACAACTGGGGTATTACCATCCCTTACATGAAGAAGTCTGGCGTATCAATGACAGATATCTTCCAATATTGTAACGACGAAAAGCAAAAGGAACTTGCACTAAAGGCTCCTGTTCATGAAGTTCTTCTCGATATGGCTGTTACAAAGTTGCCAGGTCCTGTAGAGGCTCAACCATACCGTATCCCGAATATTTGGAACGGTGACATTGATTCCGATATTGGACAAGCAATGATTAAGTGTGACCCGGAAGCAGAACTTGCAATGATGATTACTAAGATTTGGATGGACCCTCATGCAGGAGAAGTCGCTGTTGGAAGACTATATTCTGGTTCAATCAACCAAGGTGAATCTGTATTCGCAATCGGTGCTACAAAGCCAGAGCGTGTACAACAAGTTTCAATGATGGTAGGTGGGGACAGAATTACAGTACCAAGAGTCGTTGCAGGAAATATCGCTGCACTAACTGGTATTCGTACCGCTGCAGCAGGTGTAACACTTTCTCGTGACAAAGATTTCATTCCTTTTGAAGCAATTCGCCATTATTCAGACCCTGTTGTTACTGTTGCTGTTGAACCTAAGTCGATGAAAGATCTTCCAAAGTTTATTGATGCTCTACGTTCTCTTGCAAAGGCTGATGCTTCATTACAAATTACTACTAACCAAGAAACTGGTGAAGCTTTATTGGCTGGAATGGGAGAATTACACTTGGAGATTACAGTTTACCGTATTGAAGAAGAACAAAATATCAAGGTAAAGGTCAGCCCACCTATCGTAGTTTATCGCGAAGGTATTGAGGGCAGTAGCCGAGGACACGCGTTTGAAGGCAAGTCACCAAACCGTCACAACAGATTCTTCTTTGAAATTGAACCTCTTAGTGAAGAGGTAGTCGCAGCACTCCGCGCTGGAGACCTAGGTGACGGAACTGTTCGTCCAAATGATGCTAAGGAAACCGGAAACAAATTCGGTGAATTAGGAATGGATAAGGATTTGATGCGTAAGATTTACGCAATCAAGGGAACTAACGTATTGGTAAATGATACAAAAGGTATTCAGGGACTTCACGAAACTCGTGAATTGATTATTGAAGCATTCAATGAAGTTTGTGTCAAGGGACCAATTGCTGATGAGCCAGTTCAAGGAATGTTCGTACGTCTAACTGATGCAAAGTTGCACGAGGACGCTATTCACCGTGGACCTGCGCAAACAATTCCTGCAGTACGCAATGGAATCAAGGGAGCAATGCTTCGTGCACGCACAGTAATTCTTGAGCCAATGCAGAAAGCTTTCGTTTCAGTACCGAATGATTGGTTAGGTCCAGTAACTCGTGAAGTTTCCAACCGCCGTGGAATTATTGAAGACATGCCAAGTGATGGTGATGTTACTACTGTTGTTGGTGTACTACCAATTGCAGAAACTTTCGGTTTCTCAAACGATATCCGAGCAGCATCTCAAGGCCGTGCAGTATGGAATACAGAAAACTTAGGTTTCCAAATACTTCCACCACAGTTATTCGACAAGGTCGTAGGAGAAATCCGTACTCGTAAGGGTCTAAAGCCAGAGCCTAACTCTATTGGATACTACTCTGAGTGAGTAAATATGAACGGCTCAATAGCGGGCCTTTTTGCATCCCCTAAAGGGGGCGTTCCTAAACTACAGGTTCAGAGTTTGCAAGTTACTACTGATGGGTGCGTTGGAGATTTTCAACGCAATAAAAAACATCATGGTGGAACTCAAAGAGCGGTATGTTTGTACAGTGAGGAAGTAATTAACACTCTGCAAACAGAAGGACATCCGATTTTCCCTGGCTCTGTCGGAGAAAATATTCTTCTTCGTGAAATTGACTGGAAAAGTATCAAAGTGGGTAGCCAATTTCATTTTGACAAATTAATTCTTGAAGTTACTTCAGATGCTCCACCTTGTAAAACAATACGCAATTCATTTAGCGATGGTAAATTTACCAAAATATCAGCAAAGATTGATCCTGATTTGACACGTTGGTATGCCAAAGTCATAACAGAAGGACAAGTTATGGTCGGTGAAATTGTTAATCTCAATTGAGACGCTTCAATTGTAGATCTGTTAATTCTCTCAAGGCCATTAGGGCTGGTGTCGGTGGAATTCGGTCGAGAAGTTGGTGCGCTTGAGCATGGTATTCCTCAGCCCTTGCTCTTCCATATTCAATAGAACCAAGTTGTTGTAATGCATCTATTCCAGCGCTTACTTCTTCCGCACTTGCATCTTCTTTGCCTAGTACACCGAGTAATACTTGTTTAGCAGGACTATCATCTTGCTTTAGAGCATGGATTACCATTAGCGTTCTCTTTCCTTGAGCGATATCAGAGCCAGCAGGCTTTCCTAATTGTTCCGTAGATGATTGGATGTCCAACAAATCGTCCATCAATTGGAAACAAAGACCAAGCGCCAATCCCCAATCATGCATACACTGAACAGTTTCTTCATCTGCACCAGATAAATATGCACCAATTTCCCCACAAGTCAAGAACATCACTGCTGTTTTTCCTCGGATCATTTCAATATATTCTTCCTCGGTTACTTCTTCATCTCTAGTTTCAAACTCAATGTCTAATTGTTGACCTTCTGAAACCCTTCTAACCATTCTGCCAATTCTCTTTACTAAGAATGGTAAATCATTACAATCAATTCCATCTGCTACAACCATTGCCTCAAATGCAATTGCAAGCATAGCATCACCTGCGTTTATTGCTGTAGCCAAATCATATTCAATGTGGACAGCAGGTAGCCCCCTTCTAATATCGTCATCATCCATGATATCGTCATGAACTAGAGTAAAATTGTGAATTGTTTCAATCGCCGCCCCTACATCGAGAAGTCCTGAATGTGTATCCCCAACAGCTTTTGCAACAAGCCATGGCAATGTGGCTCTCATGCGCTTGCCTCCACCGTTGATTAGATGCATCATTGCACCAGAAAGTCGCTCGGAACTTGTATGGGTCAATGCACGTTCTATTCGAGCCTCGACAAATGGTTTTACTTCAGCGATCGCTGTCATCAAATCACATCCTTCAGCATTAGGTAGCATATGGCTAATATCTCCCATGTCGTGAATCATTCCGTCACTGAGGGATTGACAAACTTCAGCATCGCCTGCCGCATTCCACCATTCATCAGTCATTATTCTAGCAGCAATGCAACGGAACCAAGGAGCAATGATACCTTTTGTTCCTTCTTCATCGATTAGCCACTGTTCTAGTTCTTGCTGGTCAACCCAAGCAATTTGTGAGACTTCGTTAGGATTGGGATTAATTTCAACATCTGCCTTTATCACAAGAATGTGGTCAATCTCTCTTTCAATCCAATCTGCATTCATTCGTGCTGAATATCTCATTTTTGTAATGAAATGGAAATCATCAAGTGAAATGCTTGATGGTGAAATTCCAAGTTCCTGCTCAAGTTTTCGTATTGCTGCTCTCTTTACTCCAAGTGCATTGGTTTCTTCTAATTCTGAATCACAATGAAGTGGATGTGAACAGCAAGAGTTTGCCCACACACTTGGGAATGTCACTTTGTCATCAGCTCTGCGCTGCAAAAGCAATTTTCCATCCGAGTTGAACAACAATACACTGAATGCTCTATGCAATTGTCCAGCGCCATGATGAGTTGCTATTTTAGAGGCAGAATCGACTACAACATCCATTTCATCAACACAGATTACAGCCTCTGACATTAACTTTGATTGAACGATATCCGCACCTGATTGTTGAAGCAAATCTTGCTCGGTTTCGTCCAGTTCAACAGTAGGGACGTCGGATAAGTCGTAGCCTGTCATAACATCCCTCAAACCTGCGAGAAGGAATCTCTACATGAAAGGTTCTCTCTAAACATTTCACCACAATATCGCAATAATAATAGAAACTTCACCGTCAATGGCCAAAAAACCACTCTATTCTTGATTAGACACTACTTTTGTCCCTCTAGTTTCAACACCAATACAAGCATCAGCCACACGCTGAGGATGTTGCCCACTTACCATCATTACTTCAATGCCATTTTGTGCCACTTTTGCACCTCTTGATGCTTTGAGACCAATTCCGCCAGTCACATCAATATCAGTCTGATGCTCACCCTCAAAAATTATTCCTGGGTGCCAAACTTTCAGTAAATCATCTTCGGTAGCTCTTTGCGGCGGACAACGTAATAATCCATCAACCCCACCAATTGCAAAAATTAATCTCTTCACATTTGGAACTTCAATAGCCAATCTGGTTACAAGGTCATCTCCCGATAAGATTCCAAAGCGTTTTGGCTCATCACAATCAACGACATCACCATAGGTTACCATGACAATTCCCTCTGGCGCACTTGCAAAGAATTGTAAGTCCCCCTCAAAATTTTCGCCTGTGCTACTAGCCCACATATGAGGAGGTAATACCGCAGCACTGACATCTGCTTTTGTTAATTCCTCCATCACTATTGAGTTTAAAGTAAGCATATCCTTGCGTACTAACTCAACAGCCTGTTCTTGTGTTGTACATGAATCATCAGCAGAAAAATTTGATGAGTCTATTTTTCCTTCATTTAACCTCCACTGTTTGGCTCTTAGATGGCCAAAGGAACCTGCTCCATGAACTAATATTACATCCAAATTATTGTTATGGCAAGTAATGATTGTATCGACGAGACTGTGAATTACTTCTCTATTTGCTGTACATAACTGGCTCTTTTCAGTGATGAGGCCTCCGCCCCATTTGACTACAACCTTGTCACGCATTGATACTCCTAAAGACCACCACATGATGAGTATAACGCAATAGTGACAATGAATTATTTTTCGGTTTTTTAAGGAATTTCAATCTTTCAATGATTTTTTAATAGCAAAGGTTTGATGTGGAAGGCCTTTGGAGACCACAGTATGAGCGATGGTCCGAGCGTTGATGAATTTATCAGACACTTACAGTCAGTATTGGAGGATGCAGCAACTATTGCTGATGAAAAGGAACGAGATAAACGATTATGGCAAATTGAAGCCACATTGCAAGAGACTATTATTTTCAAAAACCGCTACACTACTTTACAAGAACACGGAATTGACCCTTTGAGATTGGTAGAGCCAAAAGAAGGAGATCCTACTCCTCCAAGAGTTACTACTGCAGAAGCTGTATTATCAAGTTCTTCTAACTGTGGAAAATGTGGATCTATTATGGACACTGACCTTAATTTCTGCCCATCTTGTGGGAAGACAAAGTAATCGAAGTTGATTTGCTCAACGAGAAGCCAATGTTAGGTTCTTCCACATTTCTTCAGGAACTTCCATAGACAATCTAAGACCGCCCATTGCTCCTAGACGAACTGGGTCATCTACTACGTGAACGTTAACATCGCCCATATCAGAAAGTCGGCGTTCAATCATTGCACCTAATCCCTTGATTCCTGAACCTCCGCCCGCTAATACCATATTAGCACGGAACTCATCATGGAATTCAGGGTTAGAATCTGCGATTAATGTCTTAACATTCTCAACGATTGGGTCAACGATTGATTCACAAGCAGCTTGCATACAATCGGTGATGTCCAGTGTCATTGCTTTTCCTTCGATTGAAAAGTCAACCATTACTGGGTCCTTTGGTGTCGAAGTACTTACGAATGAAAATTGTTCCTTCCAGCGACGAGCCATGTCTTTGGTGATTTGAGCACCGTTGTATTTTGCTTGAATTTGCTTAATCAATTCAGCGTCAACGAAATCTCCTCCGTGCCCTGTGTGCATTTGGTCACCTGGACCAGGTATTGTTCCGTAAACACGGCACAAATCAGCAGTACCTGCACCGATATCAATTACCAGTGTGTGCTCTATCATGTCAAGTGCGTATGCGACTGCGAATGGTTCTGAAATAATCATTGCTGCATTTACAGATCCTGCTGCTGCGTCAAAAATTGCGGTCTTATCTACGTGACTTGCTTCAGCAGGTGCACCGATAACTGCAACGACTCTATCATATTCTTCAGGGTCAGCAAGTCCAATTAGATGGGTGATGAAATCAGCAATATGCTTTCGGTCTTCATTAGTATCCTTGATGACACCCTTTTCTAAAGGACGGAATAGATTTAGTGCAAGACGATTTTTCAGTGCTTCTTCACCAAACAATACATCTCGCTTTAGGAAATTTCGTGCTATTGGGTCCTTTGGAGTTCCGATTACAGTTAGTTCTTCTTCCTCGTGACTATCTGAAGAAACCATTACGCTTCTGAAAGTTCCCAAATCAATTCCAATATACAATACTTCATCAGCCATTATACTCGCCTGTTACTTGGCATTACAATCCACCTTATGAAGAATGCCTCCAAAATGATTGCTTTAGAAGTTAAGAATTGGTGGAGAAAATATTAAATTATGAATTTGATTATTCTATAGAACAATGGTTAGAGAGCACAATTATGTACTTAACACCAACTTTCGCATTGATGGCAGAACCAAGAAGCGTATTCGGGGTATAATTCTGCCATCTTTCCACAATCTGTACATTCTTTCAGTGCCTTTTCTCCAAATAGTTCCATTACTATCTGAACATGGTAGGCATCATCAATTCCGATTTGTTGGCGCATTGCCCACAATAATTGGTCTTCACTTGGGGAGATTATTCCATCCTCTAATACCAGAGATACCACTGTTCTATAATCTTCAAAGTCACTGACATTTCTTGCATCTAAGATTACGCCATTCTTCTCGGCAACAATATCTGTACCACCTGGGTCATCAACAAAGAGTACTAGGGATGCGGCTTTCAAATCATTCTCCCTCAATTCAAAGGAAACTCGATTACCTTCTAAATTTGCATAAACTAATTTGCTTGAGCGATTTATGACATTTGTAATTGAACGAGCTGTGTCTTCAGCTGTTCGTCCACGTTTCCATCCAGTTGGAGAGCGTTCGTTATAGGAATAGAATTCAGTGCCTTTACCTGGATATTCAAGACGGATTTCTTCTCCACCATCAAAACCATTTGAAACTATAGTCAATGCTGCAACTTCAGTTGAAACAATATTATCATCCTCATCAAAATTAATCATTAGAGGCTTTCTTTCTTCTACTGCGGCATTGAAATGCCCCTGCATTCCACTCATCCACTTATCCTCTAGCCTTCCAAGTGATAATTCCTGCTCCTTTGTGAGGTTACTATCAACTCCCAATAATCCTGCCAATTGTCCATTTTCCATATCGCGTTTAAATTCATCAATTAACTCAGAATCTCTTCGATGGTCTGGTGGTGGGGGTGGGGCTCTTACCTCAACGTGATTTGGATCTGCCCATTCATGATTACAGGAAGAACATTGAAGATAACCATTCATTGTGGATTCTTGAGATTTACCGCCACAGCGGGGGCAATCTCCTTCTTCTGAAAATCCTAGATTATCTGCAGCCTCTTTGCGCCCCTTGCGCATGCCTCCAAACCCCGCCATAACTACTCCACGCAGTTGACTTTGTATCAAGGCTTGCACACATCATCCTCAAAAAAATGAGCAAATACAACAATCAAAATTGATTATTGAGTACTTTGAATCACTCTTCTTCAGATGCTGCGGCTGCTTCTGCTGCGGCTTCTGCTGCTTCTGCTGCTTCTGCTTCTGCTTCCTCAATAGCCCATTGTGCGAAGGTTTCTTCGATAATTGGGTCATCGGATTCAACTTGGTAAAGATATTCACCTGGTACTTCATCAACAAGGTAGACAGTTGTTCCTGCGCGATAGATAATATGTCCATCGGCAATTGCACGTACAGTATCAATTTCCATTATTGCCGGTCTGCTAATGCGTACATGGCCCGCTTCTAATGCATTTAGTACAGATTTGGACAAGTGAACGTGCTTTCTGTCACCTGCAAGAATTCCAAACTCCTTCAATGTGGATACTTGTTCATCTTCACAAGGATAGTAAAGTGATTCTGGAATGTTATCTGTAGGAAGATCCATCTCAAGTTCAATTGTGTGACCATAAGTTGCTCTCATCATTTCTCCTTCAACTTGATAGCGCCCTTTTTCATCCGCATTTGCAATAGCCTCAAAGTGCCATGAGCGCAACCAGTGGAAGTTACGGCGCTGCTTTGCGATGGATTCGGATAACTCACGAGAGTTTACCCATCCATTGATATCCATTTCAACATTAAATTTTTCAGGAGCGTGACGAAGAACCAAAGCCAGCATTCGGCCAAGTGAGTTCGATTCGCGGTCGCTCATGATGAATTTTCCTTCTTCATTACATACAGGGCAATTAGCGCCACTGAAGTGTCCGTGTTTTCTGCATTGTCGCAGCATAATACGAGGGCGTAAGAAACCCCTTCATAGAGTCTATGGCTGAAAGAACCAATCAACGATAGGCAAGATGAGAGTAAATAATGCAAAAATTGGCAATTTTATGACCCCACAACCGTTGCTATCAAGTGCCTAATACTCTTCGGCGTGTCATGGTTGATGTCGCTGTTATCGGTGCGGGCCAAACCAAGTATGGAAATCACCCCCTCGGACTCAAAGCAATGTGGGCCGAAGCCGCGGCAAAAGCGTTTGATTCTGTTGATAGTAATTTTGAGGCAAAATTAGTTGATGAAGCGTTCATCGGAAGCGTTGCTTTTGGTGGGGCGCAGTTAGGAAATACTGCTGCGATTCTCACCGAGCACTCTGGAATGAAAGGTTGCTCCGTAAGGAGAGTAGAAAATGCCTGTGCTTCATCTGGATTTGCCCTTAGAGATGCCATGATGGCGATAAAAAGTGGTGAAGCAGATATTGTTGTTGCTGGTGGTATTGAGAAAATGAATGACCTCAGTGCTGAAAGAAAACGCTACTGGCTCGGAGTTTCAGGTGATACCGAGTGGGAGAGATTAGCCGGACTCACCTTCCCTGGTACTTACGCACTTATGGCGAGAAGACATTTTCATGAATATGGCTCAAACCATGATGACTTGGTCAATATCAGTGTGAAAAATCACATGCACGGTTTTGAAAACGAAGTGGCACACCTTAGAAAAGAAGTGTCTTTTGAAAAAGCAGCAAGTGGCTTTATGGTTGCAGATCCATTAACTCTGTACGATTGCTGCCCTACTTCAGATGGTGCTTCATGTGTTATCTTAGCAGCAGACCACGTTGTTAGAGAATTTACAGATGACCCGATTTGGCTGAAGGGTAGTGGTGCAGGTTCTGACCATCTTGCACTTCATGATAGAAGTTCAATTACCCAAATGAGCGCTACTCAGAAAGCGGTTGCTCAAGCCTACAAGAGTTCGGGTCTAGGTGCAAATGATATTGATTTGGCCGAAGTCCACGATTGTTTTACAATTGCTGAACTAATGGCCACTGAGGACTTGGGTTTCGCTAATAGAGGTGAAGGAGGAATATTTGCCAGAGAAGGAAGAGGCAGGAGAAATGAAGGCGATGTTGCTATCAATCCAAGTGGTGGATTGAAGTCAAAAGGTCATCCTCTTGGCGCTACTGGTACTGGCCAAGCTGTTGAAGTTTTCAAGCAACTGAAAGGTATTGTTGAGACGCCTAGGCAAATTCGAGATGCTGAAGTAGGAATGACCCATAATGTCGGTGGCTCAGGAGCGACTTGCGCAGTTCACATCTTTGGGAGGGATAGATGATGGAACAGGAAACCATTGTGTGGAAAGGTTATCTCGCCTGTGTTGGAGAAGATTCTTGCGTAGTACAATCTCCTTGGACATTAAATGAGGATTGTGTATTTGGAGCTGATTCCGACCACACAACACTGGCGGTTGCGGCCATACAATTAATGCAAAACAATGGATGCCAACTCAATTCAATCAACTCACTACAAGATGTGGATGCACAGATTATTACAATGACAACTGGAGTTGAAGTAATTCAACCATTAGAAGATGATTCCATTGAACTTAGTGCTGA
>Ga0233449_1003459_pt1 | contig 11523 bp, 10 predicted proteins | sample SI_124_October20_FD_183012 | JGI IMG/M metagenome (GOLD analysis project Ga0233449, IMG submission 183012) | Seawater microbial communities from Saanich Inlet, British Columbia, Canada - SI_124_October2016_200_MG | ecosystem: Environmental > Aquatic > Marine > Inlet | place: Canada: British... | reverse complement strand
GCTTTTTTAAGACGGATTTCAAATGATGGAATGTTTCTGTGCCCATTTGTAGCGCCTCTGAAAATGAATGGGCTTCTACGGGGAACACCATGAACTCCTGTATGTCTACATTGTTGTCGGCGTGGGTTCCACCGTTAAGGATATTCATCATTGGAATGGGAAGGAGAGGATTTAAACCGCTTGATAAATGTTTGTAAAGAGGAATACCCTTGCTCGTAGCGGATGCTTTTGCGGCTGCAATCGAAACACCTAAAATTGAATTTGCACCTAAATTTGATTTATTGTCTGTACCGTCAGCATCAATTAATGCTTTATCTAGCTTCGATTGGTTATTAGGATCGAGTCCAATAACAGCAGGCGATAAATGGGATATGACATTTTGTATAGCAATATCAACACTTTCCCCTAAGTATTTTTTTGGATTTTTATCCCGTATTTCTACAGCTTCGTAGGTCCCGGTAGATGCACCGGATGGAACCGCAGCGCGTCCCAGAGTTCCGTCAGATAAAATGACATCCACTTCCACTGTCGGATTTCCTCGAGAATCAAGGATAGATCTTGCTATAACGTTTTGTATAAGGATTTCTGCCATTGTTTGCCTTAAAGCTAGGATATCAAATTAATGGGACTGTTCCCGAGATACAAGTTAGATTGAAACAACTGTTTATCTATGGAACTAACCCTCGGCATTATTAGTTTCATTTCGAATAAATTGATGAATATCAAACCCTATAACGAGAAGGACGCAAAGTCGTGGGATAATTTTATATCCCAGTCCAATAACGGAACTTTGTTCCATACGCGAAAGTTTTTAAGCTATCATCCATCTGGACGATTCAAGGATCATAGCCTGATTCTTTTGAAAAAGGGAATTCCAATAGCGTTATTTCCCGCTGCCGAAGTTATTAACGATTCTGGCAGATTTCTTCATTCACACCCTGGGGCATCCTTTGGATCGTTGATTGTTCAAAGCGGATTAACATTTTCTGATGCTGAAGAAATTACCGATACATTAATTGAGTATGCAAAATCGACTGGATTTGATGGTATTCGACTCACACCTCCTCCCATGATTTACCTTGAGAGTCCATCTGAGTACATGAATTTTTGTCTCCTGTCAAAAGGATTTGAATATGATCAAAGGAATGTGACCAGCATTCTTGAATTAGAATCATCAGAAGAATTGATATTAAAAAAGTTCAAACCGACCCACCGCACTGCGGTTCGGAAGGCTGAAAAATCAGGTGTTAAAATTAGACCAAGCAACGATTGGGATATTTTTTACGGCATTCTTGAAAAAAATCTGAGCATTAGACATAATGTTTCACCGACCCATTCACTTAAAGAATTAAAGGTGCTCGCAGAATTTTTCCCTGACAAAATTGTTTTATTCGGCGCATACTTGGGCAATGATATGATCGCGGGCGTGGTCAATTTCCTTGTAAAGAAGAATGTCGCCCTTGCGTTTTATATTTGTCATGATGAATCTTTTCAAGAGCATAGGCCTATTAATTTGTTATTTTTTTCCATTTTTAAATGGGCGATTAATAACGGTATTACTACTTTTGATTTTGGCACATTTACTGTGAACGGAGCGCCCAACAGAGGATTGGCCCGATTTAAGGAAAATTTTGGCGCCAGCGGCGTCTTCCGAGATACGCTTGCAATTCGTTTGTAGTTTCAATTAATCATTGATATGTCATCTTTACTTAAATTAGGCAAACAGTCAATTGTTTACGGGTTTGGGCATTTCTTTACTCGGTTTATAAATTTTTTATTATTGCCGCTTTACACACACCGGTTATCGCCTGAAGAATTCGGCGTTGTCTCACTTGTGTATGCTTTTATTGCCTTTACCAATATCATTTTTACTCATGGAATGGATGTCGCATTTATGCGGTTTCGGGGGATGGAAAAATATAATGATCATAAAAAATCAATATTTTCTACCAGCTTTATCTGGCTTCTTTTCACAACTTCAGTGTTGGGATTCACCCTTTATTTTTTCAGAACTTCGATCGCAAGCATTACTGTGGGAGTTGAATATGTAAAATTAATTCAGCTCTCGGTTGGTATTCTTGCCTTTGATACTCTGATTTCCTTACCCAAAGTACTTTTTCGATTAGAAAACAAACCGTTCAAATTTGTTTCAGTAGAATTGATCCATGTATTAATTGTTCTTGGTTTAAATGTTTGGTGGATTGGCATCTTGCACTTAGATCTTCAATTTATTTTGATCAGCAATCTAATTGCATCAGCGGCAGTTTTTGTTTTTGTTTTACCTACAATTATAAAATCTCTAGAGTTTCATTTTCATAAAAAATGGTGGAATGAATTGTTCATTTTTGCCCTGCCATATATTCCATCGGGATTGGCCAGTATTCTGAATGAACTGATAGACAGATATATGATAAAATGGTTAGTTAATGAAAATGCTGTTGGTTTATATAGCGCCAGTTATCGCCTAGGGATTTTTATGCTCATTATTGTGATGGCATTTAAATTTGCTTGGCAACCATATTATTTGAGCCAAGCAGACAAAGAAGATGCTCCTAAATTATTTGCTCGCGCAGGAACATATTTAATTTTGGTTACTACTTTTCTGTTTCTGTTTTTATCCTTTTTTATAGAATATTTGGTTCGCATTCCAATTTATGGGAAACCGATTATAAGCCCGATTTATTGGGACGGTCTCAGTATTGTTCCGATCATATTGCTCGCTTATATTTTTTTGGGAGCGTTTTTGGTGCAGCTACCTGGGATTTATATAAAAAAGAAAAATAAATGGATACCGGTTTTAAATGGTTGTGCGGCTGTCATCAACATTATAATTAACCTGATATTGATACCAAAGTATGGATATAAATCTGCAGCTGTTGCAACGCTCGCAGGATATTTTACGATGGTTGTTCTTCAGTATTTGGTGGTCGTGCGGTTCTACCCGCTCTACTGGGAATGGAAAAGATTGCTACGGATTGTTCTTGTTGGCAGCGTTCTTTTCTTCAGCTGGATGGGAACCGGGGAAACGTGGCAGATCGGTTTACTAAATCTCGGATTATTTCCTGTATTATTATGGGTTTCTGGATTTTTCACGCAAGATGAAAAACAGTTTTTACAATCGCGAATAGGTTTGAAAAAATGAACATTTGCTTATTAACGACTAATCCTAATCCTTACGATGATCGTATTTATTATAAGCTTGCCCGGTCAATTAATAAGGTTGCAAATATTTCAATTATAAATCCCCGCATTCAAAAAGAAACGATTAACGATGTTAACATTATTGGGAAAAACCGCGAAGATCAAACCAAAGACTCCGCGTGGATTTTTAATCAACTAAAAAGTATTAAACCCGACATCATTCAAGTAACCGAACCGCTTTTATTGCCACCCGCTGTTAAATACAAATCTGACAATAGTGTAAAAATTATTTATGACCCAGCGGAAGATTGGAGTGCTTTGTACCGGGAATTTTCAAGAAAGCCAATTCCTATTCCGCAAATATTGGGTTTGGGTATTCGTCAGTTGGAAAATTGGTTTTTGCCTCATGTAGATTTTTTCATTGCCAGCGATGATTGGCTATATGATTATTATCAAGCTAAAGGTTCTTGTGCTCTAATTTATAATTATCCCAATAAAGATATTTTCATCATGGACGACAGCGCAATAAATCGCCGACCTTTATCCTGTGTGCATCACGGCCAATTGCGCAAAGAAAGAGGATTGTTTTTAATGATTGATGCGATAAATCTGGTTGTAGAAAAATATCCTGATGCATCTCTTGATTTGGTAGGGCACTTTTCTTATCCTGAGGAAGAAGAGCAAGTTCATAAAATTGTAAAAGAATATGATTTATCGCAAAATGTAAATATTTCTGCGCCGATTTCGCATACAGAAATCCCCCAACGGATTTCTCAAAGTGCGATTGGGCTTTTGCCTTTTTACAATATTGACAAATTCCGGAATAACATTGTGATTAAGATGTTTGAATTCAGCGCGTGCAAATTGCCAATCCTATCGTTTGATCTTCCACCATCAAGAAAATACATTGATAGCATAAATTGCGGAATTTGTGTAGAAGTAGATTCCTATGAAGCTTTGGCAAAAGGAATTATTCAACTATTTGAAAATGAGGATCAATATGAATTATATAGTGAAAATGGTTACAAAGCCTTCCTTGAAAAATTTCATTGGGAAGCACAGGAAACCCAGTTATTCGATGTTTACACATCGTTGATTCAAAATATATAATGCCCACTCACCAGACGTATTCCCGAATTCTGTATAATGCTTCAGTATCAACGTTATGATCTGCTAATTTTCTCTGTTTACCCTCGTTGTCAAAATAATAAGGGGAACCAAAAATGAAAGTGTTTTCGCTATTGTTTTCATTGAGCAATGATTTCCCCTGCCAGAATTCTGGATCCTGAATTCCAAGGTAATCAAATAAGGTGGGGCCAATATCAAGGGTAGAGCCCGCAGTCAAAATATCTTTTTTATTTTCTATTCTCTGGTCTATTATAATTAGGGGGATCGGCTCCAGTCCTTTGAATTTGTAGGATTTATATTCCGCTTCATGGATATTCGCGCAATGATCACCAAAAAGAACGATAAGCGTATTTGGATCCATTTTTTGAATAGTAGATATGAATTCTTCCAATGCTTTATCCACATAGGCCATGGAATTAAAATAATTTTGCACGACCCTATCTTCTAATTGAAAGTCACTTACATAATCTTTTTCAGCAATGAGATCAAATGGTGTGTGACTGGTTAGAGTAAGAATGTAGGCAAAATAAGGGGATTTAGTTGCGGTAAGTGTTTGTTGAACTTGGCGCAAAAAATCTAAATCTTTTAATGCATGCCACTTATCTGGGTCATTAATCACGAAATCATTTTTAAAGAAAGTTTTCTGAAATCCCAATTTCAGGAATCCTTGTTTGCGGTTAAAATATGCGCCCGAATTGCCGTGGAAAGCTAATGTAACATAATCATTTCTGTTTAAGATAGTCGGGATGGAAGGAAGTTTTTCTAAATTATTGGCAAAGAAAGCACCTTTAAATCCAAGAGGATATTGTGAAGTAAGCAGACAGAGCTCAGCATCGGATGTCCCGCCAGCGCTTGAATGTTGTGCAAATACCTTAGAAAAATAAAATGACTGCTTTGTTAAACGAGACATAAAGGGCATGACCAGCTTGCCATTAACAGCGTGATTAATTACACGTTTATCAAGAGATTCAACTTGGATAACAACAATGTTTCTTCGACTATTTTTAGGAATATCAATCAGGAAATTTTCTTTTGATATTATTTTTCCAGAATCTCTATAATTGTTTAATCGATAAAAATCCATCGCATATGTCCATAAAAATCCAAACTGTAAGATACTTCCGGAATGATTTCGGCTTTCAAACCGAATTTCTTTATAGATATCCCAGCGTGTGTATGGTTCATTGAATTTTCGGGCAGAGTTAAGCGGGCTTTGCGTTTCAGCAAAATACTGAAATATCTGAAGTCCTAGCCAAATAGTTGTGAATAAAATGATTGTGGGGATTCGATTTTTTTTAGATAGTTTCCCAGTGTCACTGAAACAAACCGCACTTACAATAAATGTTAGTAAATAAATATAATCAGACCATTGCATTAACAATTGAATTTGAGAACCCAAGTAAGGCAGAAACTCAAAATTCAGTAGAGAGCCTAATTGTATTGTGGAACCAAAATACCTGAAATGCAATACATTAGACCAGAGTAACAGGATATAAATAGCAATTCCTAAAATACGCAACCCGTAATTTTGAACAAGCACAAGTAGTAACAAGCAGCAATTTGAAAAGGCAACAATTGAAAAGACAACCCGCAAAGCATTGTAACCGACCAAATCAACTATTTCGGACACAAATAATACATTGGATATTATTATCGGAAAAAAACCAAAAAACTGCTTCGTTGAAAAAAATAGTTTAATGGGCGCAAAAAAAATCGCGATCTTCTGGTATAGTTTTCCAAACATATTATCTAATTTTACACGCTCTAATTGAACTCTGCACATTGTTTCTTGGAAAACAATAATTAAAAATGAAAATATTATACATCGCTCCAGAAAATACAGTTGGCACATTAAATTTGTGGAAACGAGCACACGAATCTCGAGGAAACGAATGCACTTTCGTAACGCTATATCCCACTAGAGGCGAGTATGACCCCGGTATTTGTTTAAACTTGCCTTTAGTTGCAGCGAATAAATGGTATATGGAGGGAAGGCATCAGTATTATAAAAAAGTTCGTGGTGACGCCGGAGATTACGAAGAGAAAATTGGATATCCTCCCGAATGGTCGCCAAATTCTAAGATGGAAAAACTTTATTTCAAATTTAGAGATTGGCTTTGGCATTTTTGGGTAGAACCCGCCATTGCGAAGTTTAATCTTCTTGATTTTGACATTGTTCATCTTGAATGGGGATTGGAGTTTTATCGAGATGGGCGATTTGTAAAAAAAATATCGGAAAAAGGCATTCCAATCGTTTGTACGTACCACGGGCAAGATTTAAGGACTCGGGGCGTTATATCCCCCATTGATAAAATGAGCAAACTCAACCTAACAAGCGAATTAGATTTGTTGAAAAAACATCCGGATATTCACTATCTTTATCTTCCATTTGATACGGCCAAGTTTTATCCCACGCTTGAGATTAATGAACCAATAAAAATATGCCATGCTCCAACAAATCGATATTACAAAGGTAGCGAGACTATTATCCCCATTTGCAGGCAACTCGAAAAGGAAGAAGGTATTGAATTTATTTTGTTGGAAAATCTTCCAAATGAAACAGTGCTGAAGGAAAAACAAAACTGTGATATATTGATTGATCAGGTCCACAACAGGGGAGGCTGGGGTTATGGTATGAACTCTGTAGAGGGATTGTCAATGGGGCTTTGCTGCGTTACCGAGCTTGTTCCGGAATATGTGGATTTTATTCCAGACCATCCATTCGTCAATGTTACGGGTGACTCACTTTATACTACGCTAAAAGGATTACTTCAAAATCCTCAAAAAATAATGGATCATAAAAAACATGGACAGGATTGGGTTATTAATCACCACGACTTATTTAAAACCACGGATATGCTTTATACCTTTTATGAAGAACAAGGGTGGATCAAATGAGAAAAGTCACTTTTTCTATTATAATTCCCTGCTACAATGTTCAAAATACAATAGAGCCATGCATCAAAAGTGTCTTAAACCAATCCATTGATAAAGAGACATTTGAAGTGATATTGGTGGATGACGGGTCAACAGATAGTACCAGCTCTAAGATTATGGAATTTGCAAATCATCCGAATGTTTTGATTCAATCCTTAGAAAATAATCGCGGACTTTCTGTAGCAAGAAATACAGGGATTAGCGTATCTAATGGTTCAATTCTTTGTTTCCTTGATAGTGATATGACAGTTGGATCAACGTGGTTGGAAATATTCCGCAATCGTTTTGAAGATAAATCTATCGTTGGCGTTGTTGGAGATTGCCGCTTGCCCGCTGATGTAAAACCCAATAAACTTGATCATTATTTTTATTCGTCGATCCGTGGCGCACGTCAATTTTCCAAAGAAGCCATTTTGGGTTTTCAATGGTTTCTCTTCAACAATACGGCCTTGAGAAGATTTGTTATTGAAAAAGTTGGGTTATTTAACGAGGATTACGTCTCTTATGGAGGTGAAGATACTGAACTCGCAATTCGCATTTGGGAATCCTTTCCCAATGGATTGAGGACCTCTGCAAACGCATTCAGCGAGCATCACCACCAGCGTAGTTTAAAGGATTTTTTACAAACAATGGAATATTATGGAGAAACCAATTTTCCTCGTCTGATAAATGCTTTTCCGAAGTACAAAAAACAGTTAGGAGGCGATTGGATTAATACCATGAAAGGCTATCTGTTTTTCAACCCCATTATTGGGATTTTGGTACCCATTTTAGATAGGTTTATTAATAGCTATTTGTTGGTACGCTATCAAGTGATTTATAGTGTTATTAAAGGTGCGAGAAATTCAAATAAATGATTGTCAGATATCCGGTTCTCGACGATAATAATGCTTATGGAATCCAAAATTTAGTCAAATATTAGCATTACAAGAAAAATATTGATTTTTTAAAAAAAGTCCTTAAATTTGTGCAAAGGGTAACAATAACCCAATGATGAACAAACCACATACCATCATAATACATACCATAATAGTAAAGAACGGGGATGGGATAGCTGTCCCTGTTTCACATTAAACAACCAAGGAGGAACACATGGCTGATGTCAGTTCAACCGTAAACAGTGTAGTAGGTGGAGTTGTAAGCCTAGTTAAAGGGCTTGTAGTTCTGTTTGTATTTGCAAACATCATCTACCCAACCGGATTTGATCCTGTTGGCGGAATCATAGACCTTGTAGGAGCTTTCCTAGACGGAGGCTTTGCAGGTCTGTTGGCACTGTTACTTCTTGTTTCATTCCTATAAACATCAGGATAGTTTACTGTGTCCCGTGTGGGGCTCAGTATCCTGAGCAATTCCTTAGGAGGAATACATGAAGAATGCCTTTGACACCATCACTGAGTGGATCAGCAATATTACTGATCTGCTAAGTAAGCTTCTTATCCTCGGAATAGTCATCGGAATTTTATTTAATGATTACTTCGGGGTAATTGGCGGGATTGGCGCCCTTATGGCACAATTCGGTGATGCAGGACTAGCAGGTTTGTTAGCGCTAGTCTTGATTGTGACCTGGTATAAGAAGTAACTATATCAGGTAAATGCTTTTGCGCCCCACATTTTGTGGGGCGCATTAGTTTATCGTTTATACCTCGCCGGAAAAAATGTTTCTGCTTCGCCGGTATATAATAAAATTTTCTTATTTATTGATCTTTGCGATCAACCCCATTCATGCCGCTTTTGATCATTTCCCGAGCTCTCCTCAATCCATAGGTATGGGACATTTGGTTCTCACATCGAATGTTCATCCCACTGATGGATTAAGGTTTCCATCTGCGTTGGCACGAATGAAATCACTCGAAGGATCGATTTTATGGGGGAATAGATATGGTATCAAAGATTTAGGTCACCAATCTGCAAGTGTTAATATTTTTGCATTTGATATGGGATTAAATTTTGGTTATTCGCAATTCGGAAATTCATTGTATCGAGAGTCTATCACCTATCTTGCAGCAGGAAAATCCATAAAAGAACGAATAAATCTTGGCATCAGTATTGCTGGATACAATTTGAGTATAAAAGATTATGGATCTGCAACCGCACTGGGAATCACAACATCTTGGCAAATACAATTAAATGATTTTTTAAACTGGTCTGGGTCACTTCAAAATCTTAACGCACCTACCATAGGGGCTTCATCCGATCCCCTTCCACAAATCATTCATACCGGTATGTCTTTGGTCCCTTACACTAATGTTACAACTGTTTTTGGCTGGGAACAGGACACAGAATATTCAGGAAGGTTTAAATTTGGAACGGCATATCAAGTATTTCCATGGATGGATATTTCGGCAGGATTTGTGTCAAACCCGGGGCAAGGAACCGGTGGAATTTCGATTCACATAAATAACTTTGGAATTTATTATGGTACTTCTACGCATCCCGAGCTGGGCCTTTCTCATTGGTTTGGCATGGGCTATGTTGCTGAATAATCCTGTTCGATCCCAATCAGGTTCAAATATTGTTGTTGATTTTGGACGGGATGAAGAGGATCCATTACCGGAGGAAGATTTAATCCTGTTGAATGATGTATTTCTTAATGGGAACGGGCTTTCCAAATTGAATTTACTAAACTTGTCAAGAGTGTCCATATTCTCCGAGGAAGATGTTTCTATTTTGAGCACTTATTCATTGTCTCCTGATCCCACTAGTATTTTGCTGAACAAAGCTCTTTCTCGAGAACTAAAATCCGTACTTGAGCGGCTTAAGACTCCAGCAATCAATTCCGTTCGCAGTGTTCATCTTGAACAAATGATGACACTTTCTGATGATATTCGGTACAGATGGAAAGGAATTGTGGATGTTGGAGGTTCTCAAGTTGGATTTATTTTAGAAAGGGACCCAACGGAAAGGAATGTAATTGACTATGGTTCTATTTATATAGAAAGGGAATCCGGTTCAATGAGATGGATAATTGGTGACCATCAAATATTGGCAGGATATGGTTTATCTGTGTGGCGCAATTCATCTACCCGAAGAGGGTTTGATGTATTATCATCTTTGCAAAGAAGTGGGTCCGGATTAAAACCTTATAGGTCTTCTCATGAATTTTGGAAAATAAGAGGAGCCGCAGTAACCATTAATTCTTCTGTTGGGGATTGGACTATTTCGCTGGGGCATAATTCTTGGGATGGAACAATAGATTCAACGGGGATAATAAAGGTAAATGAAACAGGAATGCACCCGTTAACCAAGTTAAGCTCACCCATACTAGATGAGTCTTCATTCACAGTTGTTTGGAGTCGCAAATTAGAAGGTCTTGCCTTTGGAACCGTTTATTCAAAAACATGGTGGACGGGTGATTTTGACAAACTAAGACGAGAATCTGGTTCAATATATTTATCAAAAAAATTGAATGCCTCGCACTTCTTCACAGAAGTTGCAATTGGATATCATAACAGTTTTGGCGCAATTGCAGGATATGGATTTAGTTTTAAGAACTTGAGATATTTGATACATGGACGATATTACAGTCGTGGGTTCGAATCTTTTCGCGCTAATCCTGTTTCCGAATGGTCATCCCGGGACGAAGGAGAACGCGGTGTTTTTCAGTCTCTAAAATTTAGATGGTCTCAAAATACAATCGTTTTTTATGGGGATTTATACGGTAGGATTCAATCCGATTTGAACATGGTATCCCCCGTAAATGGATTTGAAACAGGGATCCGCTGGATTTTCAAACAAAAACGTGCGAAAACTCGTTTACAGTGGTCTAGCGAAAGAAAAACGGTTGAGGACGATCCGGGATTTCTGCTTAGCTCGGATAATCATTATACAAGTAAACAGACATTTAAATATGTATATGATTTTCAGGTTAACCCGTCTATTAAAATGCGATTTCAGGCGCAACAGACAACAGCACAAAGTGCAGAAATTATTTTGATTGGACAGGGTGCTACCGCCCGAATTTGGCTCAACCTCAATCGGTGGGTTTTTGAGATGGATTTAGTGGGCGCAAAAGTTGAAGATTTTGATTCGCGAGTATATTTTTGGGATGTAAATCTTCCCGGCGAAATGAGATCAACTATGTATTCTCAAGACGCATCCTCAATTGGATTAAAAATTGTTTACAACAAACGAGGCAGATGGTATAGCGGAGTTAGATACCGGATGAAATGGGATGGTCTTTCTCTGTCTGGGAATTTTTCGCCATCGGCCGGTATTTTTATAAGTGCTTCCGTGTAATTTGTTTCCTTGCGCTCTGAGGTATTGACCAATAATTTCATTTCAATGATTTTCAGAATAATAGCGATTATAATAACCATT
>Ga0233449_1003458_pt1 | contig 11525 bp, 10 predicted proteins | sample SI_124_October20_FD_183012 | JGI IMG/M metagenome (GOLD analysis project Ga0233449, IMG submission 183012) | Seawater microbial communities from Saanich Inlet, British Columbia, Canada - SI_124_October2016_200_MG | ecosystem: Environmental > Aquatic > Marine > Inlet | place: Canada: British... | reverse complement strand
GTTCTTGTTATGCGGGCTGAAGCAACTTCTGAGGCCGCATTATCCGAATTAATGACTCACATTGAGCGCCTTAGTGGGCCGCATATTGATATTAGCAAATTCCTCGCTACAGTCAACTAAGTCAACTAAGTCAACAATCCATCTTCTTTTAGGATGGTGAGATTACTCGCTTGCTTCGGCAGATTCAACTAATATTTCGTAAGCAAATACTTCGAACTTCACGTAAACTTCCTCGCCATCTTCATTGTTTGAGGCTATGAAGGGGTCAAAAGGCCCTGAACCGGTATTTGTTGAGACGGTGATTGTTACTGAATAATCACCATGACCTTTGCCATTATCTTGCCACATTTCAATAATTTCGCCACGGCTAATATTATCTGCAGAATAATTTGCTCCAGAATAATTATCGGTTAACAATGCCATCATCGTATATGAACCACAATCAGTTCCACTTACCGCGAGTGTATGTCCGTCCTCGGAAGTATCAGCCAAGGAAATATCCAAAGCACCATCTACATCATCACATTGGTCTTGCCACTGGCCTCCTTCATCGGATTCAGCATAAGTTAGAGTTATTAGCACATAGCCCAATTCAGAACCATCGGGAACTTCCATTTCTTCAGGGAAAGAAAAAGTGAACTCATCAGATTCACCATCATCAGCCCAAAGTACCTCTTCCTGACTGTGTAGTGCAGATTCAGTAAATGACACATTGAAAGCACCCACTGGTCCATAACCACTCGGATCTATTGTGTCGGTATTTGAGGACACATAACCAAAGTATGCAGGGAACATAGCGGCAAAAACCACTATTACCACAAGGTTAGTCACGAATGCTTGGTCTTGGAATTTCGCTGATAAACTCATCCGTCTGCCTCATAATTGCGAAAAGGTCGGGGCAATAAAACCCACCCCCCATAAAAAATAGTTATTTTGAGCCCTATGGGCTCATCAATCACCCTCTATTCTTCTTCGCTTTGAATTATTGACGGTGCCCATTGCGACCAGTCTGGAAGTTCCTTCTGTGGCCATTGATTTTTTGCAACAGGAACTCCAACTGCGGCGAAGGCTTTTCGACTTCGCCGAAATAAGGGTAACAAAAATCCAAGTATCAACTTCTCGCCCTTTGTCCATTTAAATGGACTACGTGGAAGCAGAGCAACCCAGTGTTGAATAAACTCATGAACTCTATCAATTGGATGGCGATTGGAAAAATGGAATACCATGTGATGAACCTCACCTGCAGACCCAGGTGTATGTGACCAGCACTGCATTTCCATGCCGGTCAAGGGTCCAGATTTAATGACCAATCCGAGAGTCCTCGCATGAGTCGCAATGGGCATTATTATCGCCCAGCGGTCAACCATACGGCTACCCTCTGTTCTTTCTTTTTCCCAACCAACCTCACTGATGAGTTCACGAAGCGCCCTTACCATTTGCGGTGGGGGCACCGTCGTCTCAAACTCGAGATGCATTGGTTTTACCATAATGCTTCACCGCACGGGTTGGGACACATCAAACCCTCGCAAGGATTTGTTGATAGATAAGTTGTTGAGAGCAGATGAACTGTCGGGCGCCTAACAAATTCGTCAGGTGACTACGACGACGACCAAAGGTCCCTGCGCTCGCTGAACCCGTTCTAAACGGGTCCCGATAACTCGGGTCTTTCTGATCTAATCGCTTGACAGTTTCATCCAAAGAGGTCGCCGAGTCCGCCAAATGATGCTTCCTCATCTTCCTCTTCTTCTTCAACAACAGCTTCAGCAGGAGCGTCTCCACCGGCAGCAGCAACAGGTGCGGCGGCAGCGGCAGGAGCAGCGACGGCTTGGGTCATTGCGTCAGCGATGTCAACACCGTCGAGTGAAGCAACGAGTGCTTTCACGCGGGCGGCGTCTGCGCTTACACCAGCGGCCTTTAGGACGGCGGTTACAGCATCTTCACTGATTTCGTTTTCTGAACTGTGCAAAAGCATAGCAGCGTATACATATTCCATATTTTTTTCACCTCAATATTAACCGAATAGGTCTCCGAGTCCACCAAATCCGGCTTCCTCTTCTTCCTCTTCCTCTTCCTCGGCTGCCTCGGCTGGGGCTTCCTCGGTTTCCACGACGACGCTGGCTGCAACAGTTGCTGCTGCGCCAAGTTGATTTCTCAACTCATCATCTAGGGCGGAATCATCCAGACCCCCTGCAACTCCGAGAGCACTGGCCTGAGCACGGGCAATCATTGTTGGTAGGGTCTTGGAATTGGCAATACCTGCTTCAAAAGCAACAGCAAGAGCCTCAGAGGAGGCCTTACCGAGCAATGTAGGCATGGTTTCTTTAGTGAACCACGAAATGTGGCAGGCTAGGTTGAATGTTCCAGCCATTGCACTAATTAGACTGTTCTCAAAGGCTTCAAGATCAATATCTAAGGCAGTTGGACTGAAGACTACACCGTCTTCAAGAGTACCACATAGACGAAGTCCTGTAACAATTGGCTCTACACCGACCTTTGCAAGTAGCATACCTAAATCACCTTCAAAGACTTCCCCTTCCTTTAGAACGGTTGTAGTCTTGGCAATGTGCACGCTACCCTTCATAATCTTCGCAGGGATATCTACTGAATTTAATTCACCTACTATTGGACCTGGGGCCATACCGGTATCTTGCTTCTCGACAACAATGTCATATGGAGCAATATCTCCTGGCTTTGCAGCACGTCCTGCTTCGGTCTTCTTTAACTCACTATACATCTCAAAGGATGATAATGAGGAAGATTGTACTAGGGCTGGTTGAACGGCACCTGTGAATAGCTCCTCAAGTTGTTCTAATTCTCCACCAGCATCAGTCCAAGCACGACGCATCAATTGCTTCTTGGCAACTTCAATGGTCATGTTATCGCGCAATGATTTGCGCATACCTAGCATTGAACCGGCAGGAACGCCGTGAATATCAATAATGGCCACTACGCCACCGGCGTCAACAGCCTTACGAAGGCTGGCAACTGTGTCTTTTTTCCATGGTGCTACCTTTGGAATCAGAAGACCACCTCCACCTTGTGTGATGGACCCATTGTGGTCTTAATGTAGAAACTGCGGATGTTTCCTGCTCCCCTCTCTAACTTTCGGGTAACACGATCCCAAACTGCAATAGCATTAGCCAACAACTCTTCATGAGATTGTGTACGTGTACCGATTGCGGTGTGGAAAGTAATTCTATCACGGCTGCGAACTACAACAGTGGACTTTAATCCGGCTGCTATCATTCCAGGGTCAACATTTGGAGGGCATGGTCGTGGCATTTTTCCACGAGGACCAAGAACTACACCGAGATAACGCCCGATTAGGGCCATTTGCGAAACTTCAGCAAGGAAGAAATCATATTTATTTGCCAATTTCTTAGCAGTCATCTTATTCTTTCCCAATTCCTCAATTTCTTCAGGAGCAATTACAAAAATTCCTGCTTCCTTGGCCTTAACTGCGGCTTCAGCACCAGCAAACATTGCAACTTGAATGTCTCGACCTCGGCCAGATGGCAGACGGATTTCTTCTTGGACACGATTTGCTGGGTTCTTCAAATCGACATCCTTTATTGTAATTGCAAAGTCAACTGACTCTACAAATTTTCTTTCAGGTGCTGCTTCCAAAGCAGCCTTTATTGCGTCACTTATATTTTGTTCCATTTTTCCTCACCCCTGCGGTCTGCGAGGCGTTAACCTCTCCCGCATTTCGTGCTAGAGATCATTCAAAGCGTGAATCCCATTCTCCCCTCTTAATAATCTCCAAAGCATCCTTTGGCCAGTGACCATCAATCTTCACACGCATAGATACACATGTTCCAATGACTTCACAAGTCAGAGCTTTTATTGAATTTCCAGTAAGGTCATCAGCCTTTTGCTTGGCGACCTCTATTGCTTTTTCAAGAGGTAAATCCTCTTTGGCTGCAGCCATACTCCCGTTGCACTTTGCAACGCCTAGACTCTTGATGATGAGTTCGGATGTCCATGGTTTTGACATGTGTGATACCTCCTTGAGCGTGTCGCCGAATTGACTCCCGTATTTAATCGCGACGCGCGTCACTCAACTCTCTCAATAACGCGAACGTGGTCTGCACGCATGGTCAAAGTCATTGGAATTGGTTGTTCATACAACTCCATAGACACCTCTTCCTTTGTGTCGCTAACCGCTATAACACGAGCCTTTTCGCTCTTGAAAGCACCATTAATAATTTCAACAATACAACCAACTTCAATTCCGGAAGTTGCTGCCTTTGGTTCCAAATATGGTAAAACATCTTGCAAGGGTGCTTCAGTACCCAGAACGCTCTTTGCATTCTTTAGAGGAGTTGACAATATTGGCCCTCGTGTCTTACGGTCACGACCTCCTGTTCGACCAATCAATTTTTCAACGTGGTGTTGAGCACTACTTTCTACGAATACATAACCGCGCATTCCAGTTGGATGAAGTACAGAAAATACTTCATTTTGAATGGTACTCAAACTGCCACTGCCACCCAAGCGAGCTTGCATTTCTTCAGCAACTCTCTGTTCAGAGCCAATTGCAGTCTTTACAATAAATAAGAAGGAAGATACACTTCCATACATTTCACGAAGAAGTTTTTCACTACCTTCGTGCTGCCTATCGGTGAATACATGGACATATTCTTGCATTTTTCCTGGGTCAACCCAAACGCATTCATCGTACAATGACGCTGGCAATACTTCATCAGATTCACTGGTAACAAGCCAAGGTGTAACATCATTTAAGCGACCATCAAATTCAATTCCCCGTGCTGGGCCATATATTTCTGCAGTTAAATCTTCTTCAGGGATTCCAGTAACTACCGCTACACGATTAACGACTTCCTCTTCAGATTCTCCACCAACACCGAATACCCCATCCCAAAGCATTGGGTAATCACGGTCGGATTCTGCACGACGGAGGAGTAATACCTCGTCGCCAAAGCGTACAAATGCTACAAATGCGTCTGCCATAAAATCAACTCCTAGTTAATCAACCACTCAAAGAATGAAGGGATAATGCGATCCATAGCAAACATTACTACAAAGCCGATGAAACCGAGGATAAACATTCCAATTCCACAAATAATCGAGGTCTGAGTAAATTCCTGCTTAGTAGGCTTTCGAGCCATACGGAGAATACGTGCCCAGGAACTTCGACCAATACGGCGGAAGCCACTTTCTATACGGTCTTGGGCGGCCAGAACCTTATCCTCAAACGTGCGGTCTTCGGACTTTGAATTACTCTTTGCAGCGGACATAACGAAACCTCAGCCAACTGCCCGAAACGCCACCCCCATTTAACCGCGCCGGATTGGCCTCCGCAAAGGGAATCTGAGGGATGAAGCGCGACTATCGCAAGATGTATCTATGGTTTTCCCCTATTTATGTTACTTCAAATAGCCGCCATAGCACACGCTCTATACCCCAAACCTCCATTAATGCAGCAAAAATAAATTGGAAAGTGAAAAAAATATCCCTACTGAGGAAATCCAAGCAGAAAAATCGTTTGGTTCAAAAAAGAGTGAGCCACCCAAGGCATGTTACGCATGGCTGAATCCGACCCCTACGAAGTGCTTGGTGTGAAGAAGGATGCGAGTGACAAAGAGATTACAAGGGCATACCGCAGACTTGCGAAACGCTTTCACCCTGACAAAAATGACGACCCTGCTGCTGAAGATAGAATGAAGCGAATTAATGCTGCCTATGAAAAAATTGATTCGCCAGAAAAACGGCAAAAATATGACCAAGAATCGCAAATGCGCAATATGTTTGGTGGGCGTGGAGGAAATCCATTCGGTGGTGGCAACCCATTCGGCGGCGGCAACCCATTCGGTGGTGGCGGCGGTAGTATGGAGGACATGCTAAGCGGACTATTTGGCGGAGGAGGAATGCGTGGCCAAGGAGGAGGAATGGGCGGACAAGGAAGGCGACAACAACGAGCACAACAAGTCCAAAAAGGTGCAGACCTTACTGCCTATCTTGACCTTTCAATTTCTCAAGCAGAAGAGGGGGGGAAACGGCCCTTCAAAATCCGTAGGTTAGAAAAAGATGGCATGGGAGGAGTGTCTTCTACGCCAAAAACCCTCAGTGTAAATATCAAATCTGGCATTGTTCATGGAACTGTTATGCGTCTCAAAAAGATGGGCCATGAACATCCAAAAGGTGAGGCGGGAGACCTTAATTTAACTATCCGCATTGATCCTGGTGAAAACCGTCGTTGGGAAGGAGATAGTATTGTTCAACTGGTTGAAGTTAATTATTCTACATTGTTACTGGGTGGGAAAGTGAGAATTACTACTCCCAATGGTAAATCTGGAAATTTGAACATTCTTGCTAATAGTCGAGTTGGCGACCGCCAGCGAATGAAGGGCAAGGGATATGCAGGTGGTGATTTGGACTTGGAATTTATTATTGCTGAATCCAGTGAATTAAGTCCGGAACAGATTTCTGCTCTAAAAGAGTTACAAAAAGTTGGACTTTGAAGTAACATCTATTCTCTTTTTAGAGGTATTAATTTTCAAAATTAATTTTCAAAGAAAGAGATATTACTATCATTTTTGCAAAGGGAAAATCCACTGAATGCCTAAATTATTCAGCAATATTAGTTCTGCATGGAGTTCGTTTTCCTCAAGTAATAGTGTCTCCTGCGATTGCTGATGGCAGGAGATACGCGAGACTTTTCCAGCCTAGCGAAGTGGATGGTGCCACATCGCCGCAAAGTCCATCTCGCAATTGCATTACTCACCTTGCTAATGCTACCTGGAGTTCTTACTGCAATTGAGCCAATTGATGTTGAGTCTTATGACCTTGATTCACCTGAAATAGATGCATTGGATGTAATAAAAAATGAATTTGGAGCCTCGGAAGAAGTAGTCGGGTTTATGGTGATTCTGCGCGATAGACAATATGTAGAAGATGATCACGCCGATGTCCCTTCGGTTAGTGATGGTATACCTGATTATGCAAATTTACACCCTAATACAGAAATTGCTTCTTTCACCGGCAAAGACTCAGGAGTTAATTCACCTACAGGTGGCATCCTCAACCTCTCTGTCTTACAAGAAATTGACAGGAAGGCAAATATCGCCCGAAATCACTCACTTGGACAACATCTCACACCGATGGTAAATGATGTGACTGGCTGGCAATCAGATGGAATAATGGCGGTGGCTGATATTTTTCGTCACTTCATGACTAATGATTCAATACTTACTCGAGAAGGTGTGTCTCCCTTTGGCAGCATTATCCCCCCTCGCACCCAATGGACTGACTGTGGAATTATTGAGTGCCTGCAATTTGATGACCCTGATGTTACCCAAGCACATATTGATTTGGCTGCCCATCGTATGGCAAACAGTTCCGAAGGAAATTTCCTACGCTGGCTTTCCCTTGACCGAGCATTTCTACCCGACCCCACCTCTGATGTCATCGGCCCAATTGGCGGAAAAATGTCCATTGATGGGAACTTCTCTGAAGCAATATGGGGAAAGGGGCGTTGGAGTGCATCAGCAACTTGGCTTTTGGTGCAATTAGATAAACCGGCAATGAAGGAAAACGGTTGGACTTTTACATGGAAGGATGCACACCCCGAATCAAAAATTGATTGGCCTGTAGTAGGTGGTTACACTTTCCACGATGGTGAATTTATCGCCCACCCGCCAAATTATGATGATGAACGATGTGCTGCGCTAACGGAAGAATCTGCACCTTGTGCAACCGAATGGGGGATTCAACATTTGGAAGGTTCTATTCGCTCTTCAGATCACCAAACTATTTCTCTAATGATTGGAGTTGGAGTTAATGTTGAAATTACTCGCGAGGTTCAATCTTCTATGAATTTATTATTCTTGATGGGGTTGGCAATCGTAATATTACTTTGGTTCAGTTTACGACGAGTTACAGATGTACTGATAGTTTGTACTGCCCTAGGTGGCGCATTACTTTGGATGCAAGGCTTAATTGGCCATGCTTCTATACTTGGAGATTGGTTTGGTTTTGATATTATTTCACGCAGTCAGTTTTCAAATTTATTACCAATATTAGTTCTCGCCCTCGGCATTGATGATTCGCTTCATGCCTTGCATAGATACAAAGAAGAACGAAAAAAGGGTGCTACTCCTTCTGCTGCTGCAGAAGTAACGGTAGCGAAGGTGGGTAGGGCAATAATGCTCACCAGTCTAACTACAATTGCTGCTTTTGCTTCTAACTTGTTCAGTGACATCGCTGCTCTTCGTTCATTTGGAATAGAGGCGGCCCTAGGCGTATTTGCCGCATTTGTTCTGACCGGAATCTGGGCGCCTCTTTTGCGTCTTTCAATTGACCTATGGTTGGAAAAAAGAGGTATGTTAAAGCCTGAAAAAGAAGGGCAAATTCACCTCGTTCCTTCATCATGGTTGGCATTTATTACAACTGGAGTTGCAAAAAATAAATCAAAATGGGTTATTGCTGTTATAGCAATATTAGTGACGATACCGGCAACTATTGGAATGGTAGGACTTGAAGGTGATTTCAAAGTTGAAGACTTCCTTGATGATTCATCAGATATGGCGGTAGGTGTCAATATTATCAACGAAAGATTTAGCGATGAAGGTGAACCTGCTGCAGTACTGATTGAAGGAGATATTCTCAATCCACAGGTATTCGCAGCAATTGACGAAACTAGATGGAATATGGATAGAAGTGACGGGGGTATTTCTGATAAAATAACTAGAAAGCCAAATGGCCAAGCAGAAATTCATGGAGTTGATGAATTAGTGTTTTTACTTACAACAAGCATGATAGAAAATTCAACACCTTTTGAACAAGTAGGATGGAATACTACTTTGCCAGACCATGGAGTTGGTTGCACGGATAATGGTGCCCCCCTATTCCTGCCGAACTTACAAGACAGGGGTTGCTTAGCATTTTTCTATGGCTTCATGAGCCTGTATGGAATTCCAGAGACGGCAACAATACCACACATGCCACCTTCAATAATTGCCCTATACATTTCCCCGGATGAACCACTTTCTCCAACCTCGCCGCACTTGACTGTTGATGGTGATGCACCGGTTTACAAGCGAACTTTACTTAGGTTTGGAATCACTCAACCAGAAAACTTCCCTTCAATGCAACCTTTCCTCGATACCCTTGAAGATGACTTTTTACCTTTCATCAACTTCACCTCTGGCGATTATAGGGAACGGGGTGATGTTGATTCTACAATAAATAATGATGATAATCCGGTTTCTTGGGTTATGTGGACCGGCAAGCCGGTTACAAGATTTGTCGCCGCCGATTCAATGCAAACTCAGATGCAGTCAAGTCTATTTTTAGGGGCGATTTTCGTCATACTTACTCTTTGGTGGGGCTTCCGTTCACTTAGCCAATCATTGATTACCACTGGTCCAATATTATTGGTAGTGGTTTGGTTGTATGGATTGATAGCCGCATCAGGTGGAAATCTAAATTTGGTAACCGTTGCAATTGCGGCGATTTCACTTGGAGTCGGAGTTGATTATTGTATTCACGTTACTGAACGTTATCGTGAAGAACGGGGCAATGGAGCCGATAGAAATTCTGCGCTTGCCGCAGTAGGAGGGGCCAGTGGACTTGCATTAGTGGGCTCGGCAGCATCGGATGTTTCGGGATTCATGATAATTTCAATCTCGCCGATGGGGTTATTCGCATCATTCGGATTATTTTCCTCAGCGATGATCATTCTTTCATTAATTGCTAGTTTGATATTGACTTGCGCAGCAATAGGGTTCATGCCCGATAAAAAGGCCAAGCAAGAAGCCGAAAAACAAGCATTCATGGTAACTCACACAGTAGATATCTCAGAAGCAGTCATTCCAACTTTTGATTATGAATCAATTGCTAAAGTAGGAGGTGCTTGGGAAGGGGAAGAGGCTGCTTATCCATGGGGTCAACAGACTTCCTCCGTTCCGATGATGCCAAATGAGGAATTGACTATTCTTACCGCAGAGCCGACGTATCCTGCCGCAAACACACCTACATCGCCTGTGCAAATACCTTCGCCCAAACAAACCCCGGCCCCCTCGCAAGTAGCCCATATTCCACCTTCAGCATTAGATGATTTAGATGACCTATTGGATTTCTAGCCTCGAAATATTACCTAATTTGATTCAAAATTGCGATATTTGTTAAGAGATGGGTTCTTGAAGGGAGGGCTTCTCGGCAGTTTATCTGTTGCAGGGTTCAACCCCGGATAGATGTAATGTGGTGATGAAGATGACGGAAGTTCCAAAAGATTCGGGTACTGAAGAAAAAGAAGATTGGACCGCCTTTGCAAATGCAGGATTTGGCGAGACCGATATTGACCTTTGGGATGACCTTGAGGCAGCACCAGCGCCTGATTCCGAAGATGAACCTAAATCCATTGACCAACAAAAAAAGGAATCTTCGTCCACAGATGATGACTGGAATGAGCATTATCAAAGTGACCAAATGGAGACTTACTTACAAGAAATACCTCCTGCCCCCTCATTACCTGGGCTCAAACATTTGCTTCGCATGGGAACTTGTGATCACTGTTTAGGGCGCATTGGTGGGAAGAAAAGTTTCGGCCAAGACATCGTCTCTGCTGGGATTGAAATTAGAGCAAATATCTTGGCCACTGACCCTGAATTAGTAAGTGCAAGAGATGGCGATTCATACTGCCAATTCTGTGAGGAATTATTTGCAGAAGCACCCCTCCTTGCTCGCTTGATGAATGATGCGCTTGCAGATTATGAATGTTCAAGATTGCAAATCGGCGCCCAATTCCCAAAGGATCAAGCCGAAGAAGAAGACTCGATTCGTAAGCGCTATGGCGCACCCGGTTCGGCTCCATTGAAGTCGAGTTTGGTTGAAAATGTTGCCAAGGAATTATTGCTATTAAATCCGAAAATAAAACTGGTAAATGAAAAGCCACAAATTCTGGCGTTGCTTGATATGCTTACCCTTGCAGTAAACCTTGACATTCGCTCTCACTACATCTATGGCCGTTACCGTAAATTGGAGAGAGGGATTCCTCAAACTCGTTGGCCCTGCAGAGCCTGCAAAGGCCGAGGTTGCATGCGTTGTGATGGAACTGGCAAACAATATTTGCACTCAGTGCAAGATTCTGTTGGCAATCCACTATTGGAATTATTTGGCAGCAAAGAACACTCTTTCCATGGCATGGGACGAGAAGATATTGATGTTCGTTGCATGGGGAGGGGGCGACCTTTCGTTATTGAAATGAAATCACCGAAGATTAGATCTGTTGATATGGCAGTTGTTGAGAAGGCGATAAATAGCCAAGCAGAGGGACGAATTGAAGTTGATTCAATGCGGGATAGTCAGCGCTCGGAAGTAGTTAGAATAAAGGATACACCGGCAGAAAAATCATACCGAATTCGCTTCAAATTACATCCTTTGGGCACCATGCCCGCACCGGTACCGAATCACCGCAAAGAAGGCGGGCGGAGAGGCAAAAAAGGACGGCGTGGGAAGCGCAATAGGAGGGGGGGGGACAAAGATGAAGAGACAATTCTGGC
>Ga0233449_1003456_pt1 | contig 11529 bp, 14 predicted proteins | sample SI_124_October20_FD_183012 | JGI IMG/M metagenome (GOLD analysis project Ga0233449, IMG submission 183012) | Seawater microbial communities from Saanich Inlet, British Columbia, Canada - SI_124_October2016_200_MG | ecosystem: Environmental > Aquatic > Marine > Inlet | place: Canada: British... | reverse complement strand
GCTCTCCTAACGGTGTGGATAAGGCCTTGCCAAGTAATTGCTGCATATTTTGAGACTTTCTTTGGTCGGAGAATCTCAAAGTATGAATCACTTCAGGGCTTTATCCTATTAAGTCGGGTACTGTGATGAAGCGCTAATTGTTGTTGATCTGGTGCGATAGCGTCCAGTGTGTTTTGAATATCAGAATTTTTAACATTAGTTATTGCTAATTCACAATTTTGTTGGCAATCTGACTAGCAAGAGACCGCACAGACTGTGTGCTCATAATTAGTCTGGGCAGACAGGCTACAAGGATAAAGGTGCCATAAGACAATTTCAGTATTTTGTGGAGAAATCTGTATATTTCGCTGGTCCAGGGGCAGTGGAAACTTAATTGCTGAACAACAAAAACGTATATTTGACTGGTAGATTTACCCTTCCAGATTGAACATCGCTTTCCTGACGCGTTTCCGACAAAGGAGGAAACGCTGCGCTCCCGCAAACTCACTGTGGGCAACGACAATAGAAGTAGAAGCCATTCCGTCTAAGCCGGAATAGCTCTAATCGGAGGTTAATTTAATGCTTGGCAGCAATCCCTTCGCCGAATTGTCGGCGACCATTCCTTACGCAGTTATGCAGTATTTTGTCATCCTCATGGTTATCTTTGTTGTTGGCGGCACCATATTTGACATGATTCACAAAAAGAGTGCCAAGTTCTTTTTTGCCAAGGCCGAAGCTGCAAAAGCCTCTCGCGAACGCGAGCTTGGTTCGGGAGAGAAAGTCGGTATCGCTGTTCAGACAGCCATTGTCGACGTGGCAACTTCCGGGGAATTCTGCAATCCGAAGCGACGCATTTCGCACTTGTTCACCATGTACGGATTTATTCTCTTCTTGCTGAATACAATTGCTCTGGTCTTCGCCTACACGAATGGTGCCGCACCGGCGATTGTCACAACACTGTGGCACGTAGGCGCGCTCATGGTCATGTTCGGCGGTTACTGGTTCTGGTTCTTCATCCGCGTGGATGTCAGTGCCGAAGGGGTCCCGTGGTATCGGCTCGTCAGGGCTGACCTGTTCATCCTTTCCCTGCTCGGGACCACGACGTTCGGTTTTCTGTGGTCGCTGACCCAGTCCAGTGGCAGTGAAATTTGGAGCGGGCTGTTCCTGGCGCTCTTTATTATTTCCAATATCGTGCTGTTTGGTGGGGTAATCTGGTCCAAATTCGCTCACATGTTTTTCAAACCGGCTGCTGCCTACAACAAGCGTATTATCAAGGCAGATGGCTCCCGCGAAAACATGCCTGAGATTGGTGATTTGACTGACCCCGAATTGCTGAAAAAGTTTCCCGATATTGCGGAATACCTGGGGACCAATGCACCCAATATGGGGCTTGGCATCAAACGCGAACGTCCACAGCACTATTGAACAAGTCTTGAAGATTTCCTTCCAGAAGGGGAGATAATTAATTATGCCTACTTTCGTCTATATGACCCGATGTGATGGCTGCGGACACTGTGTTGATATTTGTCCGTCTGACATCATGCACATCGACGAAACCTATCGTCGTGCCTACAACATAGAACCAAGCATGTGTTGGGAGTGCTATTCCTGCGTCAAAGCCTGTCCGCAAAATGCTATTGACGTGCGGGGCTACGCTGACTTTGCCCCACTGGGGCACAGTGTTCGGGTCGACCGTGACGAGGAAAAGGGTGTCATTGCCTGGCGGATCAAATTTCGCAACGGTGAAAAAGATATCAGTTTGTTGGCGCCAATTACGACGAAGCCCTGGGGGACGGGAATTCCCAAGCTCAAAGACGTCCCGGGACCGACTCAGGAACAGCGCGACAGCCAGTTGCTTTACAATGAACCCAAGTACATCCGCATGGATGAGGGTGACGTGCATACATTGGAATCCAACGGCTTGAAGATGGAAGTTGGAGTGTATTACTGATGACTTACAAAACAATCGTCGAAGACAATATTGATATTCTGGTCGCTGGTGCTGGTCTAGGTGGAACGGGTGCTGCATTCGAAGCCCGGTTCTGGGGCCAGGACAAGAAAATCGTAATAGCTGAAAAAGCCAATATCGACCGTTCTGGTGCGGTGGCGCAAGGTTTGTACGCAATCAACTGCTACATGGGCACCCGGTTCGGCGAGAATAATCCCGAAGACCACGTGCGCTATGCCCGCATTGACCTGATGGGAATGGTCCGTGAAGACCTGTTGTTCGATATGGCGCGCCATGTAGATTCTACGGTTCATCAGTTCGAAGATTGGGGTCTGCCAATCATGCGGGACAAGGAAAAGGGAAGCTACCTGCGTGAAGGCCGCTGGCAAATCATGATCCACGGCGAATCCTACAAACCGATCGTGGCAGAAGCGGCGAAGAAGTCCGCCGACAAGGTCTACAACCGGGTCTGTGTTACGCATCTGCTGATGGATGAAGCAAAGGAAAACCGCGTCGCCGGGGCAGTTGGTTTCAACGTCCGGACAGGCGATTTTCACGTCTTCAAGTCAAAGACTGTGATCTGTGGTGCTGGCGGTGCATCCAATATTTTCAAGCCTAGATCTGTTGGCGAAGGTGCCGGACGAGTGTGGTATGCGCCATGGTCATCTGGTTCGGCCTATGCGTTGATGATCAACGCAGGCGCGAAGATGACCCAGATGGAAAACCGGATTGTCCTGGCACGTTTCAAGGATGGTTACGGCCCGGTGGGTGCCTACTTCCTGCATCTCAAGACCTACACCCAGAATGCCTATGGGGAAGAGTACGAATCCAAGTGGTTCCCTGATCTGCAAAAACTGGTCGGCAAGGAATATCTGGATCCGGAAGTATCGCATCTTACTCATCGTCCGATCCCGACCTGTCTGCGCAACCACGCCATCATCAGTGAGGTCAATGCCGGTCGAGGCCCGATCCATATGGTGACCATGCATTCATTCCAGGATCCACACCTGGAAGAAATTGGCTGGCACAACTTCCTTGGCATGACTGTTGGACAGGCCGTCCTTTGGGCCGCGACGGATGTTGATCCGAAAAACGAAAACCCGGAATTAACCACGTCAGAACCCTACGTTATGGGATCCCATGCAACTGGTTGCGGCGCGTGGTGTTCCGGACCTGAGGATATATCTCCGCCAGAGTATTTCTGGGGGTATAATCGCATGACATCCATCGAAGGTCTTTTTGGTGCCGGTGATGCGGTTGGCGGGACTCCGCACGCATTTTCTTCCGGTTCGTTCACCGAAGGCCGTCTGGCGGCGAAAGCTGCATGCCGGTACATCGATGACGGCAAGGCAGATGGCATCCGTGTTTCGGAGCCCACGATCGCCAGCCTGAAAGAAGAAGTCTTCAAACCTATGGAGCACTACAAACTATATCGTAATGATATTGTCGCCGGTACAGTCAACCCGAATTACCACAACCCGCGTCAATCGCTCGATCGACTGCAAAAGCTGATGGACGAGTACGGCGGCGGCGTGACGGTCAATTACATGACGAACGATAAATTGCTGAGCATCGGCCTCAAGAAACTCAAGATAATGGAAGAAGACCTCGAGAAGATCGCTGCTGAGGACCTTCACGAACTGTTGCGGGCCTGGGAAGTCAAGCACCGTCATCGTGCTTCAGAATGCGTTCTGCAACATACATTGTTCCGCAAGGAAACGCGCTGGCCTGGTTATTACTACCGCGGTGATGCGATGAAACTGGACGATGAAAACTGGCATGTTTTGACTGTCTCCCGCAGGGACCCCGGGACAGGCGAATATACGATGGAAAAAGCACCGTTGTATCATCTGGTTGGGGAAGAAGAGAAAGCGGCGGCGGCTGCTGAATAGGCTTCAGCAGCATCCGCAAGTGTTCACCCGGACATTCACGTCGAGTGTCAGTCGCGGGCGAAACATAAAAGGTTCAGCATTTGTCTGTAGTCTTTTTGTTTCGGTCGTGACACCAATCTGCATCCGTTACGATGAAAGACCCTTATGAACATTATTGACCTCCCGGATGAGGACATTCTTTCCGTTGCCGAGCCCATGTGGACGTCCCTCATCAGGGCATCCAACGACGGAGACTATGGAAAATTCATTCGCGATTTCGACTACAGCCTCACGCAGGGTCTGAATGAAGTGGATATCGGTCACCAGTTCGCAAAAAGTGAACTGACCCGAAGTCTTTCCGAAGTTTATGATTATCTTGGCATCATTCGCCGGGGCGAACACGTCACGGTTCTCTATCGCGTGCGCAGCACGAAGAAAGAGGGCGAATGGCTCGGGCGCCTTGTTCTTGGACTGGACAAGGCCGAAGAAATCAAGATTTTCGGGGCGTCAGTCTTTTGATTTTTGAAGGGCGACAGTCACAATGAATGACACCATTCAGGATAACAAATACGTCGAACTCAAGTACCAGATCATCGACGAAAAGACGGGAAATGTCCTCGTTGGTGTCGATTTTCCCATCGGATACGTCCATGGTGCGAACGATATTCTTGCCCCGGCCATCATGGAAGAGCTGGAAGGTAGAGTCGCTGGTGACGTCATTACAGTCCCCTTCGATGCCGATCAGATTTACGGCCCCAGAGACGAGTCACTTGTTTTTACGGATGATATCGGGAACGTGCCTGAGGAATATCGGGAATTGGGTGCCACCATTCTCACCGAAAGTGCAAAGGGAGAACAACGCAGTTTCATTGTCACAAGACTGGACGACAAAACGCTGACCGTTGATGGCAACAATCCACTAAGTGGCAGAAAGGTCGTTTTCAATCTGGAAGTTTTGACGGTCCGTGCCGCTACAGCAGAGGAAATAGATGCTGGCGGGCCGATCAATGTGGAGCCGGACATTGGCAACTATTCCAAAGTTCCGATTTAGTTTTCACACAGGAACTTCAGCTTTTTATGATCTGATTGTTTAGTAAAATTGTTATCCATTTTAACGAAGTAAACCGCTATAGTTTGTAACCAGACAGCAAGAGAGAAAAATTATGGGAAATGTAAACGCCAAAGACCCGGTTCCTGAGGGAAAAACCAAGTACTACACCACCAAACAACAGCCTGAAAACGAAAAAGGCTTTGTTGGCTACCACACTGAGTGGGTGGAGTGGCACAAGGAAGTACCTTACGAAACGCCGAAGAAACCCTGAATTATTAAAGGCTGACACACAGTCTTGCTGATGAAGTAATCAGGGTGGTTCGACCAGAGTTGAATTCGCTCTAGGTGGAACCAGCCAGATTCTTCAGGAACTCTGTTCGCTTCTCAGAGTCCATGACGACATCTTCTTCTGTCGGCGCACCACCGAGGTACCATTCCCGCTCACCGTCGTCATATTCGACGGCAGGGCCGTCCTCCCGGTGCAGCACTCCCTGAAACCACCATTGCTGCATGATCTGGTCATCGATGACGGCAGGCCCGTCTTCGCGATGACGTACACCATTTACCCACCATTGCTGGACACCGTCGGCGCGGACGATTGCCGGGCCGTCTTCACGGTGAGGAACGCCATTTTGGTGCCATTCAAGGGCGCCTCCCGATTCCATGATCGCCGGGCCATCCTCACGATGCAGTTGGCCGCCTCTCCACCATTCCTTTGAGCCGTCATTGTGGGTTACGGCAGGTCCGTCTTCGCGGTGCTGCTTGCCATGCAGAAACCAGACCTCGGTTCCGTCAATTCTGGTGACGGCGGGACCATCTTCACGATGCAAGTCGCCATCAAGACGCCACTCGACCATGCCGTCTTCAAGTTCGATCTTTTGCGGTGTTTGCTGAAGTTTACCGTTCAGCCACCATTCTTTTGTGCCGTTATGATGCTCCACCGCCGGGCCATCTTCACGATGCTGCTTGCCATGGAGAAACCAGACCCGCGTCCCATCGGACTTCTCAACAGCAGGACCATCTTCACGGTGAAGGATACCGTCAAGGCGCCACTCGGTTGTTCCATTTTCGGTTTTGGTTTTCAAGGGAGTATTGGGCATCAAAAAAATCCGGTTATTCGATTCACAGCGAGGGTGCGCAATTGCTACTCGCCAAGCTTTACTTCATATTTGCCGTTGATACTACCATCACACGGGTTAGATAGACGAGCAGGTCAGACCAGAATCGGGGAATATGTGTGCCAGACATAGAAGTCAGAGACGCGGACGGGAATTTGCTGAAAACCTACACGATTGTCGCTGTTGAATACGGGACGTTGATCACGGATGAAGACCTGTTTGAAATGGCGAAGAATAACCTGATTGAAGATGAGTTAGTCAGCGAGAACCAACTAGACGAATTGACCTTTCGTCTTGCTGAATAACCATCAGATGTTTCCGGGAGAAGTCGCTGGCGACTGATACTTACATCACAAATCGTGTTTCGCTATAAAAACCATGGTCTGGGTATAAACTGTGAATTTGATAAACAGGCGTGTCGGCCATCGTTTCCGGCATGTCGAGACGGAGGTCAACGGCAATACTTGGCACCGTTAATGCTCTGATTTCGGCCAAATCGGACGCGAAACTCCGGTGGGCGTGGCCACAGAAAATCTGTGTGATTTGTGGGTGGTTTCGCAGTATACAGCCGAATTTTTCAATAACATCCCGGCTGCCAAACTGAAATGGTTCATTAGACGTCAATACTTCGAACGGTGGGTGGTGCATGAATAGCACCGTGGGGGAATTCGGCGCCGCATTCAGCATCTTCTCCAGGGCCGCAAGTCGATCATCACATAGTTCGCCCGATCTGCTCCCTTCACATACAGAATCGATGGCAACCAGGTAAATGGCGCCGACGTTCACAGCGTATTGCAGGAATTTGGAATCGGACTGAAAGTATCCGTCTTGCAAGAACACTTTTCCTAACGCTGAGCGTGAATCCCGGTTTCCCGGCGTGACGTAGAGCGGCATATTCAAATCAGCCAGGATCTCCCGCGCTAACATGTATTCAGTATGGCTGCCATGTTGAGACATATCACCGGTATGGATTACCGCATCGGGTTTAGAGTCCAGACCGTTGATGTCTCGCACACACCGACGAAGCCACTCGATACGTTTCGGAGCACGCACATCGCCGTTTTCGACGTCCATGAGATGCGTATCGCTAATCTGTGCGATAATAGTCATTCAGGATTTAGGGCGTTTTGAAGGGATCACGTAGCGACTTTCGAGCAAGTAGGTGTCGGTCAGCACTTCAACGATTTCATCGATATTCTTGCGATCCCTTACATAGACCCAGGCGGTCGTGGTCTCACTGCCATCAAGGGCTTCGACTGGCAATTCGACGCGGCGATACCCGGTGGGGATATGGGTTGACTCAAAGCGGTCGAGGAAAGCCTTTGCATCATCACTGGCGAGGAACATCTCACCGGTGATCTGGTGGCCGTTGCCTGGTTCGTCAATCAGGTTGGGGCTAAACCAGGGACCACCAATGACCAGTGGGTAGCGTTCAACAGAACGGTATTCCCCGACGAATTCAGTACCAGTCATCCCGATGTCATAATTTGGGAAACCCCGTTTCAGGGTGCCATAGACAAAAACCTTATGCATGGAACGGTGCCGGCATCAATCGATCAGGGCCTGGTAGGTCAGGACTTTGAGCTCCCGCCGCAGAGGATAAGCGGAGGAGGGCATCAGTTGCGTCAGAAAAATAACGGTCATGTCTTCAACGGGATCAATCCAGAAAGCGGTGCTGGCAGCTCCCCCCCAGGCGTATTCTCCTGGCGTGCCCATGACGTTGGCTTTTGCCGGATCAAGCATGACCGAAAACCCGAGACCAAATCCGATACCTTCAAATGATGTTTCGGCAAAAGTGTCCTGACCTAAATCAGCGAGATCGCCAGGAAGATGGTTGATCGTCATATATTCAACGGTTTTACGACCCAGCAAACGCACACCATCAAGTTCACCAAAATTGGATAACATGCGCACAAAGCGCAGATAGTCTGAAACAGTTGATGTCAAACCACCGCCACCTGAGAAAGTGACAACAGGTTTTGTGAAGCGACTGCCATCGATTGCTTCAATCAGTTTTGTCTTTTGATCTTTGGTGCAGGTGTAGTTAGCTGTAAAGCGATCGATATTTTCCGCTGACACCTGAAATGCGGTATCTGTCATGCCCAGGGAACCAAGTATCTTTTCCGAAAAATACTCATCCAGGGACTGGCCGGAAAGAACCTCGACCAGGTGACCAAGAACATCTGTAGATACACTGTAATTCCATTCGCTGCCTGGCTGGCAAAGCAAGGGAACCTTGCCCAGTTTTTCCATCATTTCGGCAAGGGGTAAACCGGCAGTCTGGAAGTCAATATTGTGCTCACGATAAATCGCATCGACAGGATGGGCTTCGATCCAGCCGTAAGTCAGTCCGGACGTGTGGGTCATTAATTCACGAATGGTGAAGTCGCGTTCAGCAGGAACTGTCTGATATTGGTTCTCGTCGCCAGAGACAAAAACTTCAAGGTTTCCAAGAGCTGGAATGTACTTTGAAACCGGATCATCAAGCTGGAACAAGCCTTGCTCATATAACATCATAGCTGCAACTGATGTGATCGGTTTGGTCATGGAATAAAATCGGAAGATCGTGTTTTTATCCACTGATTTGCCGGCTTCAATGTCCGCCATTCCGCAATGGTCCAGATAAACCAGCTTGTCGCCTCGAACGACAGCGGTCAGGGCACAGGGCAACTTGCCACTGTCGACCATGTCATTCATCCAGCGCGTAACATTTTCCAGGCGTTCGGATGAAAGCCCGACTTCTTCCGGTGTACATTCAGGGAGCATTGAGGATTTCCAGGAGGTTAAAATAAGTGATCGAGCGGAGCTTAAACCGCAATCTTCACCTACTGCAACGCCTCCCAAGCAAAATCTGGTTTCAGTTATGCATAGCTGCTGCGCGTCCAGCGCAGTGGTGGAAATATCCTATTGTGTTAGCATACGAACTAAATCAGGGGAATCTGGAAACAACATGGCGGCAACTGAGCAACAAAAAATCATCCGTCCCATGTCCAATGTCCGAGGCATCGCCTGGATGGTTGTCGCCGGAATATTTTTCTCGTCCTTGTCCGGAATAGCGCGGCATCTGGGATCAGAAATGAACCCGCTCCAGACTGCATTTATACGTTACGCATTTGGCATCGTCCTGATGATACCTTTCTTCCTTCGCCTGTCGCGTTCTGAAATGCGGAGCAATAACAAGAAGATCCATGCCTTACGCAGTTTGATTCATGCTATCGCGGTGATGCTTTGGTTCTATGCCATGTCAAGACTACCTATTGCGGAAGTGATGGCCCTTGGATTTCTGGCACCAATCTTCACAACAATAGGTGCTGCGATCTATTTCAAGGAAACACTGCACGCCAGGCGAATTGGCGCTGTGTTGATAGGCTTTGGTGGGACACTGGTTATTCTGCGTCCTGGCATCGAGGTCATTGACATCGGTGCAATTGCTCAAGTGTTGGCCGCCCCATTGTTCGCAATATCATTTATGTTTGCAAAAAAACTGACCGAGACCGAACATCGTTCAAGCATTGTGGCCTACATGGCGTTGTTTGTGACAATAGCCTTGTTGCCACCAGCTTTGTATGTCTGGAGAACGCCCACTGTCGAGGAACTAGTCTGGATATTCCTGATGGCGGCGATGGCCACCGGTGGCCATCTGGCGCTGACAAAGGCGATGGAGGAGGCCGAACTGACGACCCTTCAGCCTATCTATTTTCTGCAACTTGTGTGGGCGACTTTGATTGGATATTTTCTATTTGCCGAGGAACCTGATTTGTGGACCTGGATCGGTGGCGGTGTTGTCGTCGCCTCGGCTACTTATATTGCCCATCGTGAAGCTCTCGCCACGGGCAAGGCAAAGCAAAAAGCAATTCCGGAATAAACTCAATCTCTATACCCCAAGGAGCAAGACAGAATGGCTGCGGATAAACCGGTCTGGAAGGACCTCGAAGGTTACCAGAAATACGATGCACCCGAGATGACACGACGGTCAGCAGAGTATCTGGCGCAAATGAAACTGCGTCGCTCGGTGCGTGAATATGACGACAGGCCCGTGCCGGAAGATGTTATTCGCAATTGTCTTGAAACCGCCATTACGGCTCCTTCTGGCGCAAACCTTCAGCCCTGGCATTTCACCGTCATTACGGACGCCGCCAAAAAACACCAAATCAGAACCGAGGCTGAAGTCGAGGAGCGAGAGTTTTATAGTGGAAAAGCGCCACAGGAATGGCTGGATGCATTGTCTCCATTGGGGACCGATGAAAACAAATCGTTTCTGGAGCACGCCACCCTGATCGCGATTTTTGCCCAACGCCACGGTGAACTGCCGGACGGTCGTCGCGTCAAACACTATTATGTGCCTGAATCGGTTGGTATCGCGACAGGTTTTCTGATTTCAGCATTGCATAATGTGGGACTGGTTACATTGACGCATACGCCCAGCCCCATGAATTTTCTCAATCAGATTTGTGAACGGCCGGATTCTGAAAAACCGTATCTGTTGCTGGTCTGTGGATATCCGGCCGCTGATTGCAAGGTACCGGCTTTTGGAGGAACAAGGATCGGTCTTGATGAAAAGGTAACCTGGTTCAAGTAAGTATCGTCACCATTTCCTTGAATTCTGCCGCTTTCATGCGCACATTGACTGCATAATAAGTTGGTTAAAAGATATTTCAGGGGAAAATCAGTGCCTGCAATAAAAGTGAACGGCGAAGTCCGTGTTCTCGATATAGAAGAAGACACACCCTTGCTTTGGGTTCTGAGGGATACACTCGGGCTTGTTGGAACAAAGTTCGGCTGTGGCGTTTCTGCATGTGGTGCTTGCACGGTTCATGTAAACGGCGAACCAATCCGTTCCTGTAGTACCACGATTGGCGACGTTGCCGGCAAGGAAATCGCAACGATCGAAAGTCTGGCTACTGACAAATTGCATCCTGTCCAACAGGCCTGGATCGATCATGAGGTGCCGCAATGTGGATATTGCCAGTCCGGCATGATCATGGCAACGACGGCATTGCTGGCTGAAAACCCTGATCCATCTGATGCCGATATCGATGCCGCAATCACAAATATTTGTCGTTGTGGCACCTATTCCAGAATACGCACGGCCATACATGCCGCCGCCAAAAACATGCGGGAGGGCTGACGTCATGGCTATTTCCCGACGCAAGTTTCTTTTGACAACGGCTGTGGCCGGTGGCGCCCTGGCTGTTGGCTATGTAGCGCTTAAGCCGGAAGAAGATACCCGCCTTGTTTTCCAGAAAACCGCACGGGGTGGCGAAGTTGCCCTGAATGCGTGGATCAAGATTGATGCTAACGGCACTGTGACAGTTGCGGCGCCACGGGCTGAAATGGGGCAGGGCATCTATACCGCCCTTGCCATGCTGGTAGCGGAAGAACTGGATGTGGACTGGAAGTCGGTTCAGGTGCAGGACGCCCCCGTACACCAGGTTTACGCCAATCGCGAAATGTTACGGGCCGCACTTCCGTTTGAAGATGGCTATCATCAGGGCGAAAACACCTCCGGTGCGCAATTCATGGGCTGGCTGGCGGAATTATTATCCGCGCAAGGTACCGGCG